>Ga0157374_10000196_pt1 | contig 55760 bp, 44 predicted proteins | sample M25metaG_FD_115308 | JGI IMG/M metagenome (GOLD analysis project Ga0157374, IMG submission 115308) | Miscanthus rhizosphere microbial communities from Kellogg Biological Station, Michigan, USA - M2-5 metaG | ecosystem: Host-associated > Plants > Roots > Rhizosphere > Soil | place: USA: Michigan...
TAAATATATAATTTATTTTTAAATAATTTTTCCACATAATAATATAATATTTTTTCTTTATTTAATAAAAAAAATTTCTTATTTTAATTATAATTTTCTTTTTTTTTTTTTTTTTTTTTTTCTTAAGAAAAGCTTGCGCAGAGGCTGAAGCAGTAGCCTTTAAACTAAAATATCTATTTATTACTGTGCTTGCTCTATTTAGTAATTTGCATGTTTGTTTTTTATTATTAAATAGAAAAATTAAAGGTAAGGTTTGTATTAGACTATTTTTAATTAAGATATGCTGGTCAGGGCCTTGTAGCTGACACAAGGTATTTAACCATAGAATTTTCTGATATTCTAAATTTATTTCAGAAACACTAATTAATGCAAAATCAGTTGCACCTAGATAGCTATATACTTTTATAATTGCTAATAACATAAACAATGAACCAAATACGTTTTAACTTTAATTTTAGTTTTTATATTGCTGCGCTGCTCCGCAAAGCACGCAAAGCAAATAGTTTTATAATCCATTGCTTAAATTTATTTAAATTAATTAAAAACATTTATCTAAATTTATTCATTCTGGATTTTATTTTTTTAATTTTTACTATACCTTCAATGTTTAGATGGTATTTTTCTTGCATTAATAAAGCTACTTCTTTAAAATTAGTATAATCTAATGATTTTATTCCATGTATCGGATATTTATCAAAAAATGGGATAATTATGTTTGTAACATCCTTAAAATTATTTACTACAAAACAAGACATAGAATTATTTAAATTTTCTTCCACTCTACCACACCCTAAATATGTTATTAAACTTTTCATAATTTTAATATCTCTATTATGTTGTGCTAATTGAAATCTTAATACTACTGTATAACCTGTTTTAGTAAAAGAAGATTTTGATAGAGAAACATGAAAACATCCATCACCACTCGTAAATCCAGAAATTCAATTAGAATCTTGAATTTTTCAATCTTCCATAATAGGTTTATCAATTTCTAATATATTAGGAAAAGCTAATTTTAATTTATCAGTTAGACCAAGGTTAATACTAGCTTTTATACTTAATAATTTATTTTGCTACGCACAACCTTCATCTGTTAAATGTAATTTATTAATTATCATATCATATGCTTTTTGAAATAATTCAAAATCTATTCTTTTATGGCTAATTAATGGTAAATTCTTACAATGATCTATTAAAATAGATATATCTTTAACTGAACTTATTTTATATTGTAATGAAGACGGTCCATGTTTTATTATGTTACCTACACTAAAATAATCTTTTATTTTTTTCAACAAATCTTTATCTTTTACATGTAAACTTATTGTAAACAATAAAACTATTTGATAATTATTAATATATCTATCATTAGCAGTAAATCCTAAATGAAAACATCCTTCTGCTTCAATTAATCCTGTGATAAATCAAGGATTTAAATCAGATTTATTATATAAAGATCTAAAATTATTAGGTAATTTAATTATATTATTATATTTTATTAAAGAAGAATTCAACTTCTATTGACACTCCTAGGCATAATAAAAAAATTTTTTTTTCTAAAAACCGACTTTCACCGGCGACCAGAGTACACCTTAATTTTGATTTGTTGCGTAGCATGCTACGCGCAAGTGCGAAGCAAACCAAAATAAGAACCATCTACTCGTTGCTCTTTTACAATAATTAACAAGATGCTACTGCTTTTCGCATTAGGTAGCAAGTTATTAATTACTGATTTAGATCCGCGATTACCCATTCCTATATCTAGAATCTTTAATGATATTACTATACCCTCAATCATTAATGAGGCCACTTAATAAGTTTCCTTAAAAAGCTTAGTTATTAAAGCTTTAGGGAGTCCCCGGAGTTTGGCTCTTTTACACTGATTCTTCAATGTATATAAAAATAATAAAAAAGCAGCTCTAACTTTTGCAGCACTGGCACCTCATACTCCTACTATAAAAAACAAAGGAATTAAAACACTCTCAAAAAATACATAAAATAATAATAAATCTAGAACAACGAATACTGCAATTTGTAACGTTTCTAACAATAAAATTGAAACTAAATAAAATCTTAAATTTTTTTCTATATCATTATGTGAAGATAATAAAGCGATAGGTGTAATAAATGTAGTTAATAATACAAAAAATAGCGATATACCATCTACACCTAAATTTAATTGAATAAATTCTAAAGTAGAGATAGAAGTAATAAATTGATAACCTATATAATTAGAATCAAACTTTATTCATAATATTAAAGAGAAAAAAAAATTTATTAATGAAGTTATTATTGCTATTTTTTTTAAATTACTATTTTGTTTTTCTATTACGGGCATTTCTATTAAAGAATTAATAGCACTTGTTTCTTGATTAGCAAGCGTACCAAGATTTTGTTTTAAGGTGGAAGAAGATAGTCCTTTTATATTTCGCAACAGAAAAGGATAAGATAATATTATTAAAGAACCTATAATAGGTATTATTAATAAAGTTAAAGGATTTATTATACTTAAAGAAGTAAAAAAAGTTATAAATTTATAAAGGTAAATAGGTTTTATTAACATTAATTAACATATATAAATTTGCCGGTTTGCAATTATTATTAGACATAATGCTGAATTAACTATCTTTGACTCTTGTATTAAAAATATGTATTAAAAAAACAAATATTAAATATATGTCTTTGTTTTTGCTACTGTCTATTTATTAATTAAATAAGTACTTGTTTACTCTAATATTTATTTAATAACATTATTATAATATAATATTACAACAACATAATAAAAAGATCTTACATTTTTTATAGAATTAGCAATTAATATTTTATAAGGATTAAATATTTTTTAATTATAAACTATTACAACTTAACTTATCATCCATACCTGATTATTTTTTATATCTTTACTAGGTTTTACTTAAAATATTTGTAATTATACAAGGCGCTAACTAAATACTTTAATATATAGCAAAACACAAATATTTAAATAAAAAATAATGGTACTTATATTAGGCTTATAAACAAAGTGTGTGAAGCAAAAGCAGTATAAAGTATGGGTAAAATCAGGGAATCGAACCCTGAAAGACGTCGCCACAAGACGTAGTTTTACCGATTAAACTAATTTTACCTTATGACTCGAGTTATAATCTTTTGCTTTATTTATATCATTAAATAAAAAGTAAAGAGCACAAGCTAAGCGAAGCTTTGTTTATTACTTTTCTTGCGCTTTTACATGTATAAAGCAAACGGACTAGAGGTGAGTCGAACACCTAAGGGGGTTGCCCTAACAATTAGCAATTGTCTTAACTTACCAATGTAAACTAATCCTTAGTTTTTTTACTTATTCTTATTATTTAAATTATTTTAGCTTCGTACCTAATACATGTTTTACTTATGAGTCACGCATAGTAATTATATATATAAGGATAAATATACAATATACTTATTTTTAAGTATTTTTAATTTATAATCGACTATTTGGAGAAAAAGAGATTTGAACTCTTACAGTTGTGATGCAAACACAAAGGACTACCGTTATCCGATTTCCCCTTTTTATTTTTTGCTACTTGTGCTACGCAAGAAGCAGCAAGTTTTAATTTAAATATTGGATTACATAGCCTTTCAATATTTAAATATTTTGAATGTTTTACGTAAACTACATATTATTTTTATATTACTCTTTTATATATAATTCATTTATAATTTTTTAGTTTTTAGCTTTCTGCTGCGCTTTATTTTTTTATTATTAATAGTGTGGAGCACGCAAACAAACAGGTATAATTTCCTTAAACAGCACCTACGTAGTAGGTACGTAGTTTAAGATAAATGTGTGTATAGTAGGTAAAAAGGGGGAGGGGGTTAAAATATAGTATAATACCTATTTAATTTAAAGATATTTACTAAAAGTAAAATAATTATATAATCTTATTTAATTCGTTCTAATTAATAATTTGTTATTTTATTTTTGTTACTTGTGCTACGCAAGAAGCAGCTGCTTCGTAGTACGCATTAGAAGGTGAAGCAAGTGCAACATCCATTAATGTATTCTCCATTATACCTAATACAGGCACTATAATTAAAAACCAAGCAAAATAAAAAATTGTAGAAATCTGTCCAACCAAGATAAATGGAGGTTCAGGGTGTTGTGCACCTATAAACATCAATATTAAAAAATTAACAAAAAAAGCCCAAAGAGCTATTTTCATAGCAGGTCTAAATTGACTTCCTCTAATTCTTGATAAATCTAATAAAGGTAATAATAATAATATTAATAAAGAACCGAACATTGCTAAAACACCTAATAATTTATTAGGTATAGATCTTAAAATAGCGTAAAAAGGTAAAAGATATCATTCAGGTACAATTGAAGGTGGTGTTTGCATTGGATTCGCAGGTATATAATTATCTGAGTGTCCTAAAACATTAGGATATCAACATACAATTATTAGTAAAACTAAAATAAATGCTATAATTGTTACACCATCTTTAAATAAAAAATAAGGATGCATTGCAATTCTATCTCCATTCCCTGTTACTCCATTAGGATTATTTGACCCGTGTGTATGAAGCATATTATTTGTTGTTTATATTTAATTTATATAACATACTAGGATGCATATTTTTTTTAACTAAATCAATTACTAAAGGTAGTTGATTTTTAGAGAGATATAAAGTATATTGATTATTAATGGAAGTTTTATTAATAGTAGCTATTAAACCAAAATTTATTTTTAATGCTTTTACTAATAAATTTAAATCTTCAATTTTAAATGCATTAGTATATAATTTTAATCCATTCCCTGTAAATCCTCCATCATCCATAATTCAATATGCTAAACTAACTTTAGTTAAATATTTGGATATATTATTAGGTACTCTTTTTTGACCTTCAAAATAAAATAGGTCATAAAACTCATTGAAACAAGGAAGAGCTAAAGTAGCAAAGCTAAGATTATATCTGCTCTTTTCAGTTTCTTTATTAATAATTGTTGTTATTGAAGGTTCCTTTAAAGTATATTTTTTAAATAACTCATATAAATGTAACAGATAATCTGAGTTTTTAGAGCCCTGTCTAAATATAAGTCTAGTATTAGAAGTATTTGAAAACCTTTTCATATGGATATCACCTAAAATATTACCTATTAATACTTCTTTTAAAAAATCATCTAAATTAAAGTTAGCTCTTTCTACTTTAGTTAATCTTTTTTTAGTTATTGCTGTAGAGTTAAATTTTCTTTTTGCCGTTTCTTGCAAAATTATTAGCAATAGTTTATAACTGCGATATACATGTTTTTTGCTTCGCAAAAATGTTATATAAACTATAATATACAAATAAATTTTGGACTATATCTTTATCCAATCTAATAAATTGGATATCAAACATAAAGTCTCTGAGGAACCTGATTCATTTAATAATTTAGGTTTCCTGCTGATTGTACTATATTATTATATATTATATATATAAACTTAAGACTTCCCAGCATATAGTTTGATTTACAAATATCTTTTACAAGATAAAGAGCCCTTCATTTAGAGCTATAAAATGTGCTACTACTAAAGCAGCTAAAACAAAAGGTAATAAAAAATGTAAAGAAAAAAATCTATTTAAAGTAGCATTAGAAACTGAAAACCCTCCTCAAATCAATTCTACTAAATCTTGACCGAAGATAGGTATCGCAGATAATAAATTTGTAATTACTGTTGCCAAATTTTCAATTATTTATTGTTACTTAAAAGTTTTCCTCCAATAAATAACCCTGTACACTTATTTCCCTAGATATTCATAGGAATATTATATTGAAGTCATTTTTAATATAAAAATTAATAGTGCCTTGTGTTAATAAAAAATTATTTATTTAAATTAAGAAAATTTCGACTGTACATTAAGCTTCTTATTATAATTAAAGGAGGATACACTGTTCAACCAATAATAAGAAACCCACTGATGGTCCAGTCTGTAGCGACCATAATTATTATTTATAATTACAACCGACGGTCTTAACTAGAGGTAAAGTTTTTGACCGTTTTCATCAGTGTCGCCTTTATATATTTATTTTTGCTGCGCAGCAAAATACAATTGTTGTTTGCTCTGCGGCTGCGGAGTACGCTACAGTTGTTTAGTAAGCGAAGCAAGAAGTAGTAAATTGTGTTACAAGTTACAAGCTTTACGGCTATCTAAACAAATAAATGTCTAACAAATTAAAGTATAATTTAAGTTGACGCAAAATTACAAACAAGTAGTTATATATAATAAAGACTATATGATAATTATTATTTAAATAAATATTAAAGTGCTATTCACCTAATTTATAAAGCATTGAAGAAACCATAAAAGGTTGTACTATTGGTCGTAATATTTTCATAGATTCTGCTCATATATATATATGATATTGATCAGGTAATCCTGCAGATTGTACTGTAGCTTTTATATTATAAAAATCATATAATAAATTAGTTAATCGTGTACAATCAGAAAATGTAAAAGAATTAGTACATAATTTCAAACCTTTACCCATACGTGCTCCATCATCCATAATTCATATAGCTAATGTTACAGGTGAAAAATAATTATTAATATTTGCAGGAACATGTTTAATATTATGATTATATCAAGCTTCATGTAATAAATTAAGACTATGATAAGTATAAGTATGAAATCTAATTATATATCGTATTTTTCCATTTATGCCTAAACGTCTTTGAATTTTAGGTATATTCGGATTACAATATCCTAATTCACTTATTAAATTAAACAATCATAATAAATATTCTTCATTTTTAGATTCTTGAGAAAAACTCAAACGTGTTCCATTTCCATTTTTACGTCGTTCTGCATGGGAATCTCCTAATAAAGTTCCATAAAATATAGACAATATGTCTATATTATGTGGACCTATACGTTTTTCTGCTTTGATTCGTCTAACAATTTTATTTTCTGCTAAATAAATTATGATAAAAATATAGGATTCTAACATTATTAATAATAATATATCACATTTGAGGCTATTTAGGTAACCTCATAAAGACATTTGACCGTATGGAAGCACATAACCTAAGAAAGCTATTGCCATTGTTAAAATTAATATTATAACTCCTATAGATCATAGTAAAACTCTAGGTGTTTTATAACTACTATAGTATAAACCTCTAGCAGTATGAAAATATAAAAATAAAAAGAAAAAAGAAGCAACATTTGCATGTGTATATCTTAAAAATCAACCTGAATTTACATCTCTCATTATCATTTGTAAGTTTAATTTTTATTATTGCTTTAATATTGCGGAGCACTTTACTATCTATAAACACTAATAGTAGAATTTACTACTAAATTATAATTATCTATTTACGTGAAGAATAAAAACTATATCTATTTTTATAAAGTTTACCAGTATCTATATATCTTCTTGCGTAGCAGCTAACATAGAAGTTCTAGACAAGCCTACTAATTCACACACTTCTGCATAACTACTATAAGGGTTATTTTTAATAAGATTGCCATCTTCATATGCTCATATTTCAACTTTTCCTCTTACTCTTGCAAATGTTTGAGCAAATTGCAAATGTGTCATAGAAGGAGTTAATTTTACAGGCATTTCTATATTAAATAATTCTTTATTTATTACAGGTTCAGATACTGTTTTACCTGAATTACTATAACGCGAACTATTTATGTAGTTTGCGATAGCTATAGTTAACTTTCGCCCTGGAGATAAATAAAATATCCATATTTATGTAAATACAGTACAAGACACCAATATAAAAAATCAGTGCCTTTACGTGTTTGAAAAGACATATTTAGTAAAAAATATGCTAGTGTGTCATGCAATGAATCTATATTATGATAAGAATATACGATCACATTAGTATTTTTATGAATTACCATATTTGCCTTTAATTTTGGACTATTTAAAGTAAATACAAAAATATTAGGTAATTGACTTAAAAATAAACTAATCTCTTTCATTACACTTTCACTTCGTATATGTTGACCTATTTGAAAATAAGGTACTAAGTTTTTTAAACCAAAAGTACCTTCTCCTTCAATAAATCCTAAAATTCAGAAATTATTCATAGGTTGAATTTGCTTTACAACTTCCATAAATTGGCTATTTGTAGTTTTACGACCTGTATTCATTCCTTGAATAATTAATTTTGCATAATCTCTATCTTCTTCTGATAATGAAATAGTTTTAACTTTATACAATAAGATTAAGATTTTTTTAAAGTCTAAATAGTCTAAATATTTGATTGTTCGTAGTGGATTAATTTCTAAGACAGGTATTAATTTATTCATTAGAATATCTACATTTCTAATTACATATACACAACTATTTGAATGTATTTCAACATTACCATCTTCAAAAAATTGCTTAATTTTATGTAATACTCCTTCATCGTCTTTATGTAAAGTTATACGAAAAGCGACTCGCAAATATTTACGGTCGAAAAACACTTGGAAATTACCTTCTCGCGTAGCGGTGCATCTATGAATCCGGATAATCATGCTCCAAATTCTTCTTTAGTTAATTCTAAAGGCATAGTTCTATTAAATAATTGAAAAACTATTGGCAATAAGTTTAAATCATTGACCTAACCTTGGACTATATCATCAATCAATAAAAAGATTTATTAATCGCCTCGTACATAGTCTCTGAGGAACCTTTTTTTAGGTTTCCTGCTGATTGTTCTTTATATCTAATATTTAAATTAATTTAAAAGATAACAAGTTACCTTTCAATATTTATCTCGATATTATAATTAGAAGTTTCCAGCATATAACGAGGTTTTAAGAACACATCAATAGGAGTTTTTTTTTAATGTTCAACACTTATAAAAGCTAATTCAACATTAGGTGTATAATGCATAGCTAAAAATACACCCGTTAATATTTGAATAACTAGACAAATACCTAAAAGACTTCCAAAATTTCACATATAAGATATATTAGCGGGTTGTGGCGAATCAATTAAATAGCTATTTACTAAACTAAAAATAGGATTTGATTTTAAAAACCTCATATATTTTTTTATTTTTATTCGCACTATACTTTAAAAATAAAACCTTTAAATTTAAAGTAGAATCTTATTATTAGTAAGTAAAAGTGAATCAATAAAAAATTTTTATTTAAACTATATATACTGTACAATACTCAAAAAAAAATAAACACTTTTACTAGTAAAAAGTAGCGTAAAATAAAGACTGCATATATAAAGATGATACATATCTATAACATAATACTCATTAATATATTTATTACTTGTTGTTGTGCCGAAGGCAAGTAGCAAGGGCCTTTTAATTTTTAATATTCAAATAAAAGAAGGCAAGTAGCAAGCCCTATAAAAAGTTATTTGCTGTATAGTTTTAACTATTAAACAAGGCACTAGCAATTTTTGTTTTCTTTTTTTTAACTTTAATTAAAAAAAAATAAAAGCAAGCGACAGTATATTCACATTCTTTTAATTTATTACAAATGTATTGTATAATAATAGTAGACTTATTTATAATATTTTTTTAATAGTCATAGACTTATTATTACATATAATAATAAATTACCATTTATAGTTATAATAAGATTATACTTTTAATTATAATAATTGTTTAGATTAAGCCCAAGAAGATTTGAACTTCTACAGATTTCTCATCAAGAAATTATTCTAACCAATTAAATCATAGGCTTACTATTGCAAGTTTGACGTATAATTTTATTTTAATTATAAAGAAATTATAAAAGAAATCATACTCACTTCTTTTTTATATTTTTTCTAATATTATGTGCTTGTGCGTTTATTTTTTTTATTTAAATAAAAAAAAATAAAAAAAGCAGTAAAATAAAGAGGCAAAGCAAACAAAATATAAATTATTTATTTAGCTTTTTATCTTTTTAATTACTTGGAGCGAAGCAAGACGGGAGAAGAAAAAGCTTAATTAATATTAAAAAAAATAAATTAGTACTTTTAGTAAATAATTACTTTTTATATTTAGTAATATACTTGTGCGTTATCTAATTTAACAAAGAATTTAGCACATACTATTTTTACGTTTTACTTAAAAACTATAAATAAATTAATGCATTGTTTGATTTATATTATAGGCCGCGAAGGTTAAGCAAGTGTTACAAATGCTATAATTAGTATCTATTAACAATAAAAAGAGCAGTGTAAAGAGCACGCATTAAGTACGAGTAAAGAGATTCGAACTCTTACGGTCGAAAGACCACGATTTCCTAAGAATCACTCGGCTACCAATTTCGACATACTCGCTTATTAACAAAATTTAAATAAAAGTGTGTACAATGTATCATAAATATTATTTTACTGCGCAGCAAAATGTAATGTTTATGATGCTTATTATATTAATTAATTATTATGTTATTATATCAATAAACCTTTAAAAATAATCACAAAATTAAATTTTAAAGGCCATAGCGCAAAAGCTTTATTGTGCGAAGCAAGCGGCGGAGTACACCACATACTACCTAATATTTATCTTAAAATAAGGAGTAGAGTAATCGAAACTCTGTCTGTAAAGTGTAAATTTACTGCTAAACCACTCAGCTAACCCCTTATAATTAAGCTAACCCTTTTTATAATTTATATGTTTATCCCTCTTAGCAGACTGCGTTTATTTTTTTTTATTTAAATAAAAAGTAAACAGCTCCAAGCGATAAAGGAGGTCTTGCTATAATTAAGAACAAAAAGCGAGTTGTTTTCTTTTTGCTGCGCAGCACATTAAAAAGAGCAAATGCTTCTTGTATAGCAAGAGCAAGCCATACGGTAAAAATAATTGTTTAATTTCATTTAAAAAAAAAGCAGCATGGCCTGGCTATGCCTGGCAAAGCACAGTGTTACTTTTAGTAACAAAGATAAATAAAATTAGCTTGCTCTGCTCCGCAACGCACAAAGGGGTTTTATGATAATATTATCCAGCAGCACTTTCCAGTACGGCTACCTTGCTATGACTTTTGAGATGTTATTTATATAGCTGAAAACAAATCTGGCCTTGCTTTAAAAATAACCTTATACTTTGTATATTCTAATTATTTTAATTTTACATGGTTATATAGACTTATTTTTTCCCTATTTTAAACTTCTTCCCAGCGACAGACAGTTAGTTCATCACGGATGCGTTCTTCACCGTTGCGCATACTTATCAACGATTACTCGAAATTCCTTCTTCATGCCCACGAATTTCAGTGGTCAATCCGTCTTATTCTTTTTAAAATAGCTTTTTTTAATGATTCGCTCCTCCTTTTTAAAGTAACGGAAATAAGAATTAGACCGTCATCGTTTGATGACTTTTACATTATTTACACTAAATAATATAAAAAATCTAAAACTCTTTCAAATTAAATTTTTACTAATTTTGAAATTTACATAATATTTTACTAGCCTAACTGTTTATGTTAGGGTTGCTGCGCACTTGCTTATTTTGCTTAGTAAGAAGTAAAAAAAGCAAGATGAATACTTTATAAATTTAAAACCTTACTTTTGGATATTGCATCACTTTGTTAAAGCTTTTGTAGCACATCGATAGCCCAGAGCATTAGGGCCATAACGGCTTGTCTTAGCCCCAATATGAAATTATATCAATTACATTAATTGTTAAGTATAAATTAACAATAGGGATTGCGTCCGTTTGTGGAATTAACCTAACTTTTAACAATACGAACTGAAGACAGCCATGCAACACCTGTATTAAAAACTATTTGTTTATAAAAAAACAAATAATTTTCCTTTAATAATGAAAATTATTATATTATAAAATTAATATTAGATCTCTTCTTTGTTTACTTGCTTACGCAAGTGAAAGTAAAAGCTAATCAATTATATAATTTAAAATAATTATTAACTAAAATAAGTTTTTATACAAGCTCTGGTAAGATTTTACGCGGATTATCGTATTAAATAACATGCCTCACTTCGTTTGCTCCGAAACCGACTAATTTTTTTGTTTTCAACTTTGCAGTCGTACTCACAAGGCGGAATGGTAATTGCGTTAGCTACGCTTCCCAGTTGTTATATTTTTCTTTTTATTTATTACTCCTTAAAATTTAAAGATAATATAATAATTAGAATATTTTAACTGAATAACTAACCATTCATCGTTAACAGATAGGAATACTTGGGTATCTAATCCTTTTTTCGGTCCTAACCTACGTTCCTCAACGTCAATCTTTACTAGGTAAATAGCTTTCGCCCTTAGTCTTCCACTTTAGATTTTAAGATTTCACCCTTACTTAAAGCATTTGTTTTAGTACCTTGTATAAGATTCTATCTTCGTATTTATTATTATGCCTTTAAATTAGATATCTTTTATTATTAAATATCACCTAATTTATCTTTGAGTATTCTTACCTTCTAACGTTTATACTAGTGTTATACTAGTATAACAATGCGCTAGCGCGAATGTAATTAGATTATCTTTACAAAGCATTAAATTAATATATTTAATTTAAGCAAGCCCTATTTTAAATAAAGCAAGCGCTCCGCGAGAGGGAGACACAAGAATAAATAAAGTAAATTGAAAATTAGGGAGCACATAATAATCCGAAGAAGTCTACGAACCCTTTACGCCTGATTAAGACTACTAACGTTAGCGTTTCTGGCCTTACCGAGTCTTCTGGCACCAGTATTTTGACAACACTAATAGGAAAGTACTATCATTATTTTCCAATCCTTTATCCTCAACTTGACACAAGTAAGGATTTCAGTTAGCTAGTTCACTCTTTCGAGCATTGACTAATATTCTCGACTGCTGACCGTCTTACGACAGCTCGGGATATTTCATTCCCAATGTGGCCATTGGTTCTATCGAACTATGACTATTGATCGTAGGCTTGGTAGGCTTTTACTCTGCCAACTACCTAATCACTATAAATCGCATCCTTTTAACGAAAACTTTTCTTTATCCTTAAATAAATTAATATTTAAGCTTATTCTCCAATTAAGAAAATTAAAGGGTAGCTAATTTACTATCCTCACCCCTACACTTTAAAGCCATTTAACTTAACTTTAATTTAAGTTAAAATTTAAATTATCTTATATTTTTTACTATTTGCGTAGCACTTGCTTTATTTAACAGTTACTTCTTTTTTTAGCAGTAGATATAATTATCTTATATAAAATTAAGTTTTAACTTTAAAATTTGCATGCCTTGAAACTACTGAACAACGTTCAATAAGAACCAAAATTAAATTCTTTATATTTAATTAATATTTAAAAATTTTTAAATATGTACTGTATACACAATTCTTCTAACCTTTTGGTTGAAGTAGTGATGTTTATATTTCTTCTTCTCTTATACTTATATATTTTTTTTTATTACGCACTTATTTTTTTTATGCGTAGCAGCTACTTTTTATATTTTTATAATTAATAAACACTTTATTGTTTTGCTTCGCACGCTAGTAACTAACTAGGCAAATAAGTTTATTAAAAAATAAATTTCAGTTTTTGCTTCTTTCTTCTTGCTTTTAAGATTGAAAATGCACAACAAGTTTAAACAAGTTTTACAGAACACAACCGTACTAAATATTTGTAATATAATAAGGAAATAATATTATTAGTAAAGGGGTTTAAATATATAAATATTTTTATTTAGTTAAGTAAAGCAAGTGCTATGCATGCTTCTTTACTTATAACTAAGCAAAGAAACAAGAGTGCTAAGCAAAACTATTTTTAAGCTTACAATAAAAGGCAGGTTTGCTTCTTTTTGTTTTTTTTTATTATAATAAAAAAAAGTAAAAAGCCAACGGCAGCAGTGATAATAATTTATTTTTAATTAAACTAGAACTACTAATATACAAGGTATTAAAATTATTAATGCAATAGCAAAAGGTAAAAGATTTTCCCAACAAAATGTAGCTAATTGATCAAATCTTAATCTAGGTAAAGTAGCTCGGAATCATACAAAAATAAAACAAAATAAACAAGATTTTATACCTAAAACTATAGATTGGACATTTAAAATATTATCTTGATTAAATATAAAAGGTAAATTATACCCTCCTAAAAAAAGTATTGCAGATATACTACTAAATAGTACTATTGAGCTATATTCAGCTAAAAAGAAAAAAACAAAAGGTACACTAGAATGCTCAGTAAAGAAACCTGCAACAAGTTCTGATTCCTTATAATTACAATCAAAAGGTTAAGTAGATTAAATTTATATTTCTCTAATATAGTATTTATTTTGCAGTATATTTATAACTTTACCTGATTTTAAATATCTGCCTACAGTTGACTTATGTACTTTTAAATAATTAGCTAATTCTATTTGGTTAATAAAATTTCTAATTAGCAGATTATCCCTACTGTATAGAGCAACAGGTCTTTTACTCATGTTTAAAGATATTTTTTCTTTTGTCTCTTGCTACGCAATTGAATGTTTTTTATTAAACATTGGATTTAAAGAACCAGGTTTACTAATTTGACTTAAAGCAAAAATACTGTGTTTTCGGCCGAACATGGGATGTTTAGTCTTATCTTTAAATCTTAATTTCATTTTTTCAATAGCCTTTTTGTGTGTTTGTAACCTAATAAAGAAGTAGCTTCTTGTTTAAAATTATATAGTTCTTTAAATGGAAAACTTTTAATTACTGCTGTTTCAATATCTGTTAACCTGATATTTGGATCATTATCAATGTAATAAACTACAAAATTAAAATTTTCAATACCATGTTTTTTTTGCTTCGCATAGCACGTTGTAATTGGATATTTGAATCTCTTCCTTTAAAATGATCTAGAAATCGTTGATATAGATCTTTGCTAGAACCTATATATTTTTTTTTAACTTCTTCTTTATTTATATGAATAAAACCATATACTCCTCCTATCCTATGTAATTCAGTTTTAAATTTATCATGGTTAGATAAATCATTATAAATCATAAGAGGTAATATACCACTCATAGTACTAATAGTAATTATATTAGGCAGTAAAGTAAAGCTAGGTAATTGCACACAAAAAGAATCTTTAATTGTTAAAAAGTAAAAGTAAATATTTAAAATACAGCTTTCATTAATAAAAAAATAGATACTAAGTATATATACAGTATATTGGTAAATATAGAATTTATATATTGAATAAAAATATTTGTTTAATTTATGTTTCTACCTTAGCCTTGTGACTGAAGTAGGACTATATCTTGATTAAATATAACTAATATTTAATCGTTTGCATGTAGTCTCTGAGGAGCCTACTTTATTGTTTCAATATTTTTATTAACTTTAAAGTTATCTATGATATAAATAATAAATTAATATTTAAAGAAAAAATAAATTGTAGTTTCCTGCTGATTGTTCTTATTTAAATTTAATTAAAATATAAGGATTTCCCAGCATATAGCAAACTTTATAGAGACCAAATCTGATGTTAGCCTCTTGTAGATCAAAAGGTGTACGAGAAGTTTCAGCTAGTATAGATATAAAATAAAAAATAAATATAGGAAATAGCGGCACTATATATCAAATAGCTTGTTGATGTTCTATTATAGAAGTAAAATTAAGAGAGCCAGACAATATAACCACTATTAAAATAGCAGAACTTAATACTAATTCATAACTAATCATTGCAGCAGTACTCCTTAACGACCCTAAAAAGGCATATTTAGAATTAGCTGACCAACCAGCAAACAAAACACCATAAACAGCCAAAGAAGATAAAGCAAGTGTATATAATATACCCATAGATCAATCTAAAAGTACTAACCCTTGACCAAAAGGAATTATAGCTCAACCTAATAAACTAAACACTAAAGTTACTACTGGTGCTAAATAAAATAATATTTTATTCGATTGTGCAGGTATAACTGATTCTTTCAATATTAGTTTTAATGCATCTGCAAATGGCTGTAATACTCCGTAGTATCCTACATCAGTAGGACCTAATCGCCGTTGCATGGCAGCCAATATTTTTCTTTCAATAATAGTCATAAAGGCTACAGACAATAAGATAGGTACAATAACACTTAATATATTACTAAAATTTAATAAATTATAAATCAAAACTTGATTCATATGTATAATATTTAACTGATTTTTCATATTACTTCTTGTTAATTATGTGCGTGCTGCGAAGCAAAGTACTATATACTTATTTTTTATTTAAATAAAATAAAGGCAAATGCATACTTATTATTTTTTTATCTAGATAAAAAAAATCAAATCTTACCTTATCGCTTGGTGCTGTTTACTTTTTTTATTATTATAAAGAAATAAAAAGAGCAAGCAGAGGGGAAGCATAACTATTTTTAAAGAAATGCAACAATAAAGGCAAAATTATTTATTCATTAATGCTTTGTATATTGAGTAGCTTAATTTATTAAACAAAGCACAACTTACGCTTTTTTGTCTTAAATTATAAAAAAAAAATAAAAAGCAGTTAAATATGTAAAATAAATTGCTTTAAGTAGTTTATATTACTAAATTTTATTTAAAATAACAAGCCCTACAGGAGTGCGTAGCAGCTGACCACTTTTTAATCTTTATATTATTATATAAAGACAAAGTAAAATTTAAACTATAAAAAATTTTTAATTGCAAAGCAATATTTATATAATTATAATCTATCCATTTATAATTATTAAGACTATAAATATAAAGCAAGCCCTTGCGTAAGCGAGGGAGTGTAACTCTATTAATATATTTAATCTTTTAGCAATATAATAATTTATTTATGCTGCGCAGCATAAATTTTTTTTTTGTTTTTTTCTTTTATTTATAAAAAAAGAGCAGTTATCTTGTCTATTTTATTAATTAAATAAAGTGTAGTTATAGCTAAATCTTTAAAATTTAAGTATTAAAATTAAACAGTAGTTTTCACAAAAACAGTTACGAGTAATCAGACTTGAACTGATAAAATCTACTTGGAAGGTAGAGGTTATACCGATTTAACTATACTCGTCTTTTTATTTTTTCTTCCTTTCTTTTATCTTAATCATCTTATATAATTAATTTTTAACTATTTATATTTACCTTTACTTAAGGAGTAATTTAGGGGTATTTTAGGGTCATAAAAATAGCAAGCGACTACTATTATTTATTACTTTTGTTTAGTTTTTTATTTTTTTGTTACTCCCTCGCTTACGCAAGGGCTTGCTTAGCAATTAGCAATTAATTATTAGCAATTAGCAGCTTAACTTAAAATTACAAAATTGTAACAAAATTTATATTAATAAAGTATTATTGTTTTTAGTATAAAATATTAATAAAATAAACAACACGTCACTACCAGTAATAAATTGCTATGCAACAAAGTAAATGAATAAACTAAACTAAATAAAAAAATAAATAAGTGAATATATTAGGGGTTTAATTTAAGTTTAAATTAAATTTTATTGTTGTTAATTTACCTTAGCAAAATAAGCATTTAGTGCTAAAAGTAGGACTAGATTAGAATTAATAAAAGAAGCAGTCTGCTAAGCAAAAGACCATAGTGTAACTACTTAATAAAATTTAGCGAAGTACATGTCCAATTGTAACTGTGAAACTAAATGCCCCTCGTTTATTTTTACCTGTAAATCTAGATTTTTCAGTATAATGTACTTTAACTCTAGCTAAACTACCTTCTTGTTTACTTTGAACAGTAAATCTAGGTCTAATACTTTGAGTCATTAGACGCCCTGCCAATTTTATATTCATACCTGATAAGTAAGAAGTCTTAACAGTTGTTTTTTTTAATAGATTTGAAGGTGTTATTGGGCTAAGTTTACCAGTGTCTGTAATAAAGGCTCTATCACAAGATTCAAGCCCTACGGGTGCGTAGCAAGAGTGCGTTGCTTCTTTTTTAAAAGGGAGTACTGAATAAGAAGCAAGCTCTACGGGTGCGTAGCAAGAAGACATATATTTAGAGAAAAAGAAAGAAGGCAGATAAGAGGAAGGTTGTGAAAAAAGTAAATTTAAATCTTTAACTTTAAAATTTAAAGATTTAGCTATATCAACGCAAGAATTTGAATTAATTAAAGCTTGTTTATGTGGTCGATTAGTAGGAATATAAGATAACTCTTTTGATGGATTTTTGATCGTTGCTCTAGGTATTAATATTTTTAACATTTGTCTAAATTTATAATTATTTGCATTATATCCTAATATTTGTGCTAAAATATTACTATCTTGAAAAGGAAGTTGTGCCTTAATAATTTCAAATTCTACTTCTTTTTTAAATATTTTTTTTAATATTTCACTTAATTTTTCTAATTTAAATTTAAAGGTAGAACCATAAGAAATATAAGGGAAATCTTCATTTAAATATAGATAACTTTTTTTATTTGTTTGGTCTGCTTCTTGCTGCGCAGAAGTAGCAACAGCTCTGTGCTGCGCAGCAAAGTGTGTCTTAGTTGTTGTTACATTCGTTAACGGTTGAATTTGAGTTTTAAATATTTCTATTCCATTAGGTCTCATTTTTTTAAAGTTTAAAAATTTTTTTATAAAAAAAGAAAAAAAGTTTTTACCTTTATTATACGAAGCAAAACCTACCTTACCATTATTAAAAACAGTTGGACTAGTACCTATAAATTTACCTCCTTTTAAAATTAAACTAGTATCTAAATATTTATCAGCTTTAGGTGCTAAAAATACAAAAAGACGAATTATTATTTTATTATGTTTTATTAAATAAACAGGTTTACTAGTTAAAGAGTACATAGATAAAAAAAAAGATTTTATTAAATATTCTGTTTTAGTTATTAATGATTGCATATTATTTATTTTTTTAAAACTATATGCTACAGATTTATTATTTAATAATAATAAAGTTTTAGCATTTACAGGATGCCCTATTAATCCTTTAATCGATTTGTGTGTAAAAAAAGAAGAAGTTTGACTTGCCTTAGCAGAAAAAAAAGAAGCAAGTGTGTTTTTTTCTTCTCCCTCTCGCGGAGCGCTTGCTTTATTTAAAATAGGGCATGCTTGCTCTTTTTTAAAAACTGCAGTACACTTCACAGAAGTGTGGGCGTATTTTTTGTTTATTTTTATCATAAATTTTAATTTTATATATCCCTTTTGGATGTATATCCAAAATTATATATGATTGTTGTCACATCTTTTAAATTATTTTGCTACTTGCGAAGCAGAAAGCATTATTTTTTTTATTGTTTAATAATAATTAAGTATTATGCAATGTCTTACGCAAGGTAAATATAATTTACTTTAATTTTTTTAATTTAGTTTTGTTACGTTTAATGCGCAGCAAGCACTAATTTTTATCATTGGTTATTGCACTCGCACTATTGTTAGAAACTATTTAAGGCTACCTTCGGGAGATATAAATAGGTGCAATCATAGCTAATAATAAAATGATTCCTAATAATAAAAACCAGAAAGCACCATAAGTATAAAGACTATAAGCTACAGACACTATTTGCGTATGACTATTTATCAAAGTTTCAGGTCAATTTATATTAGATAATAAAGGAACTGCTTTTGCTAGAGCAGAGTACTCACCATTTATTATATTTGTTTTGCTTAGTAACAGTGCATTATTAGTATTTTCTAATAAATTTAATTTTGCTCCGCTTAGTGCGTAGTTAAAGCTAGAATTAAAAAAATTATTTAAAGTTAATACTATTTCTTTACTTATATTGATTAGAATAGAATTTTCTAAAGACCAAATAGAGTTATTAAATATATGCGCTTGCGCAGTTGCAGGTAGAATATTAAAAAACTCATATAGAAATAAACCAGACACAGTTAAAGCTAAAGGTATGTTTTTAGTATATTGAGTTCCTGTTTCTAATATATCAGTTAAACGTACATTAATCATCATAATAACAAATAGAAATAATACTATTATAGCACCTAAATATATTAATATATAAGAAATACCTAAAAAAGGCATACCCTTAACCATTAAGAAAAGTGCGGAATTTAAAACTAAAGAAATCAAAAATATTACAGAAATTACTGGATTTTTAGAAATTATAACTAAAATAGCAGATATTATGGCATTTATAATTAATATTTCTATTAATATGCTTTTTATATTTAAATACATTATTATATTCATAGTATTTGTATTATTACCTTTACAATTTTATTACCTTGCTCTTTTTCTATTTTTATTTTTAAATTTTCTGTTAATTATTTTATATTATTCTTTTTTTTTGCATATTTTTCTTACTCCCTCGCTTACGCAAGGGCATGTGCGCAGCAATAAGCAAAATATTTATAGCTGGAGTATAGTTATAAAAGTGCTACGCTTTCTTAATTTAAGTTAATAGCAAGTAAAAAAATTTAATCCTATTATTAGATTGCTTCTTGCTACGCAAGCCCTCCCTTCGGTCCATTCGGCGGTATCAAAAGAGTGTTTTATACTTGTTGCTATGCACAAGCCCTTGCGTAAGCGAGGGAGTACGTAAGCTCCTAAATATTTAAATTATACAGTTCATTTAAATAAATAAAACTAGATTTAGAGCAATTTAATTATATATTGTATTAAATATATTTATAGTCAGCTACTTCTTATTTTTTTCAATTATATTTAGTATAAATAAAACAAACTTAAATTTATTACGGGCACTGTGCGTTATTTTTGTTTTCTTTTTTTAATTTATATTAAATAAAGAAATAAAAATGTGAAAAGCAAACCCTCCTTTCGGTCCATTCGTAGGTAAATAAGCTTAATTTATTGTATTAATACTTACTTAGCTTATAATACTTGACATTTAAAATTTTAAGTTTCCTTTACTATATAATAATATCTTTTAAATATTAATAATTTGTTTTACTAAATCATTATATGATTCTTCTCTCCCTCGCTTGCGCAGGGCTCGATTAGCACACTTTTCTTTTGTTTATTTAAACGCTATTTTAAATAAAGGCGCAATAATAAAAAAAGCAGCAGTTTTTAGCAATCATATAATCAATTTATTGATAAGAAGTAGAAAACTATTTCACCTCCTATTTAATATATTAAAATTAGTATTATATAATTTGTTTTTGTTGTACTTGTGCTTTTTATTTAAATAAAAGAAGACAAGTAGCTTGCGTAGTAAGTTACAATTACAGTTGCAATTATGACACAAATGCAAGCACATATTTCTAATTATATAAAAATAATAATTATTATTTTTATATAATTTAAGGAACAAAACCTATAGAAATATCAGATATTTAAGTTATACAAATATTAACTAATTTAATTAATACATATAGTATGTTTAATAACATTTACTGTTGACTGTTGTAATACGAGACTAAAATCTAATAAATTTTTATTCCCTTTATTATTTATAAGTTTGTTTGTTTGCTTTTGCTTAGTGATTAGCAAGAAGAAAGAAGCAGTGTACTGTTCAACTCAACTAAATAAAAAAAAATAGCATCTATTAACTCTTTTTAACGAATAAGTGATATTTTATTTTATCTATTATATTATTAGCAAATGATATTTTATCATATTAAGGTGATATTTTTATTATTTTTAATCTTTTAAAGCTTTTATTTTTTAATAGGTAGTAGCAATTGCTTTTTTTAAAGAAAACAAAAAAGAAAAAAGAGCGCAGCATTCTAAAAGTAAGATGCAGCTAATAATGAGCTTATAATTATAAGACACAACCATAAAATAATAAATCGGGTTTACCGTAAATAGTTTAATTTATTTTTTATTTAAATTAAACAAGGGTTCGCTAAGTATAATATAAACAGGCATTAAGAGGGTTCGAACCTCTGTAAAAAGTATTAACAGTACCTCGCATAACCACTTTGCTATAATGCCTTAATTAGGGCAGGCGTGAATCGAACACGCTATCTCTCCTTCCCAAAAGGAGTAACGCACCATTTTGTCTTCTGCCCTTTTATTTTTTATATTACTTTTTGTGCCGAAGGCAAGTAGCAAGCCTAATACGAGGCAGAGCTACTAATTATTTTAAGTAGTAAAATAATTTTATATTTATTAAAATAATGCGCTCTAAATAAAATAGATTAGTAGTTAGTACTACTTGCCTTATTTTTATAAAAAGGCACCAAAGCAAATAGCTTTGATTTAAAGTGTTAAATTACTCCTCTTGTAATAGTTATAAAACTATATTTAACTAAATTAATAAATTAACAAGAATGAGGTGAGTCGAACACCTATCAAAGATTTTGGAGATCTCTATACTAACCCTTATACTACATTCTTTTGCTTAGCAGACTGCTTGCTTTTTGGCTTTTGCTTAGCAAAAAGCATATAAATAAAAGAACTAGCACTTGTTTTATAATTATTATATAGATAAAATGATTATCGATTATACTTGACTTAATGAGAAAATAAAGAGCAAGCAAATAAAATAAAATTAATAAATTAACAAGAATGAGGTGAGTCGAACACCTATCAAAGATTTTGAAGATCCCTATACTAACCCTTATACTACATTCTTTTGCTTAGCAGACTGCTTTTTATTTTATTATTAAAATAAAAAAAATAAACGCACCCTAGCTCTTCTTTGTTTACATCTTTTACTTGTGACTTGTGGTTAGTATTTTAAGTTAGTTATTTTAAATTAGTTATTTTAAGTTAGTTCTTTTTATTAGTTACAAACTCCCCTTCTACTATCTTTATAATTTATTTTGTGCGTGCTGTGAAGCAAAGTGCAATAAGCGCACAAATAAATGCAAAACTTACCTTATCTTTTGGTGCTTAGTGCAATGCATGCAATGCAAGCAGTGCAAGCAGAGGGATAAGCATTGTTTAATTTTATGTTTTACATGCTAAAAAAAAATAAACTGATGTTTAGTCACTACGCAGTATAAGTATTATAAATGTATTCATATTTTTTAAATGGTAAGGCCTTAGCGCTTTAACCTTATGGGTTGCGTTGCGAAGCAGAACATATATTCAATTATTAAAAATTAGTGGTATATCCACATAAGTTTTACATAAAATAAAAATTTAACAACGGTTAAAGCAAATAATAAAGTATTTTATATTGCAGCGCAGCAAATAGATCGATCATATTGAATTGGCTGCTTGATTCATTATTACGCACTTGTAATCTTTAAAAATTAGACTGAATCAAGCCCTACGGGTTGCGGAGCAAGCAACAGTTTTTATGATAACTTTTACATTTTATAGGTAATAACTAATAGTTTAAGATAAATAATTTAATTTTCTATTACACTTTTAAAGATAAAGGGGTTAGCTATATATTTTAATAGTATAATTATTTATATTTTTTTTTAATAGCGCCTTATGGTGCAATACTATGATTTAGTTATTATTTACTATAATTATAGTAAAATTAATAAAACTATAATAGGGCTGCTTTATACTCAGCACAAAAAAAAATAAATACAAAAAAAATCAAAGCTGCAAAGCAAGCCTTACCTTATCGCTCGCTTGCACAGAGGGAACATAAAGCTATAGGGATTAACAAAAAAATAATATAAATAGAATACTTATTAAACCTAAAGTTATATATAAAGCATAAGTAGTTATTACACCTGTATCTAATTCAGATAGGTTATGGCTAGCTTTATAAGAACCCTCTGTTAAACCAAAAGGACCTATTAATTCAATTATACCTTTATCTAATAATTTAGATATAGTATATCCCGTCATCAAACCACCTGATATAATATAATTATTATATAAAACATCAAATAAATATTTACCATTTAAAAAAGTATATATTTTTATTATAGCTTTAATATGAGGAGCTATTATTGTTTTTCCTTCTTTTTGCTTGCTGCGCACCACATCCATATCAGCTGCTTCGTTGGCCGAAGGCAAGAAGAAAGAAATATTATTTTGCATATTCATATTTAGAGCTGCTGCTTCGCAACGCAAAGCAAGTGTATTTTCTTTGTTGTTATCTTGTTCTATTAAAGGAATTTGTTTATTCGAATAAAAAGGTAATGCTAAATTTAATGTTCAATTAGTCAAACTATGATATCCATAATGATAAATATAAAAAGCAAAACCTGCACCTATAATAGATAAAATTGTAGGTAATAATTTAATATATAAAGGTAAACTAAATTCAGCTTCTATTATATGAATTTGACTAGGTTGATAAAATAAACTATTTTGAAAAAAATCAGAACCTACACCTACAAAATCAGAGGCAAGATAACCTAAATATATCGCACATATTGCTAATATAGATAAAGGGACTATAACTACTATATTTTCAGAGTGTATATTTATATATGTTGTTTTATTTGCATTAGGTACAGTAAAATATACCATATTTATTAATCTAGTACTATAAAAAGCAGTTAAAAATGCAGTTAAAGTCCCTAAAATATAAGCAAATAAACTAGAAAATTGATAGTTACCATAAGCTAGCTCTAAAATCAAATCTTTAGAATAAAAACCACTTAACCAAGGTAACCCTAATAAAGCGATAGTACCTATTAACATTACAGTATAAGTAAAAGGCATGAATCGTATCAATCCTCCCATTTTTCTAATGTCTTGCGGTTTTAAAAATTAATAATACATCGTTTGTTACTATTTTCAATTATTAAGCTTATTTTTCAAAGCCTTAATTTTTTGAATACCTTCTCGCATAGCGGTAATGTAAAATGATCTTTTTTATTTATTAAATTTACTATTTCTTTTAAAATACTGAAAATATAGGATTTAAAACCTAATAAAGGGTATTTTTCCTGCTTAGCTGGTGGTATAATAGTTAAAAGATCTTGTAGTTTAAATATTTTAAATTCTACAACGCCCCTAGTTTGAGACGAATATACATTACCAAGAGAATTAAAAAATGTTTTTATTTTAAAAAGTAATGGTTCTTCTCTTATATCTAAACCTATTGATAATACTGCAGATACAGATAATCCTTCCTCTCTTTCCTCCGTATTTACGGTTTTCTTGCCTATGGCAGGAGCACAAGTAGTTTTTAAATTAATTATAAAAGATCCATCACCTTCTATAAAACCGCTAATCCAATAAGGATCAAGTTTAGTATCCATATTACAAAGTGAAGAATTACTAGCCCTAATTAAAGAAATATGATCAGGGAAAGACAATTTTAATTCTTCTGTCTGCAAAGCAAGACCATGATTAATAATTCCTTTTAAAGCAACTATATTATTCATTCCTTCAACAGTCAAATGTTTTTTATTTTTAATTAGAGTGCGAAGCAAAACACACCAGCCTTTGGCAGGTCAAAATTGAAAATCTATTAATTTTGCACTTTGTAAAGGGTATTTATTAAAATGTGGTAAAATTACATTTATTATTTGAATTTGATCAACTACTGAAAAACGGACCACATCTTTTGTTGTACTATTTGTGATAGTACCTATTCCATTGAAAAATGATTGTATACTTGTTAATAATGCTAAATCTTTCTTATGTAATTCAATAATAAATCTATCGCTTGCGCCTTGAACTCTCCAACCTATTTTAGTAGAAGAGCTTCTACTTACACTTACATTGAAGGAACCTTCCGCATCAGTAAAACCTGTAACAAATCATGGTTCAATAGATACTTTTTGCTTGCTTGTCTACGACAGGAGCAGTGCAACTGTACTAAAGCAAGTACCTATTCCCAGTACTTCGCAAAATAAAGGAATAGCATTTAAATATGTTTGTAAATTAGAATTAAGGATAGATATAACTGTTGAACTGTTACAATACAAATAAATTATTTCGATAAAATTGTTTTAAAAAACCAAAACATTAGTAATTATTAACTTTTATCCTCACAGCTTGAGATTATCTTACCGCATTGAAACCATAGATATTTAACATATTAGTATTATATAAGCTATAACTAAATCATAAAATCTAATGGTTGCTCATACTTTCGTAAGGGGACTGACTATATCTTAATCCTACACTTAGAAGAATCTTACTTCATTTATACCTTGCAGTAAAGCAAGGATTAGAGTTTGTTTACTCATGTAGACACTACTACCATTTAGTCGATGCGCTTTTATCCTTTAAACTATTGTACAGTTATAAACATACACAAAATTTAAGGAATTTAGTTCCGTGAAGATCCATTTCATTTTCAATCACCTCAAACATCGTTAGATCGATTGAATTAGCTTTATCCTGTTGGCTTGCTCCGCAACCCTAAGAGCACGCTGGCACACCCGTTTCCTTTTTAATATATAATTACAAAAAAAAGAAAACAAAAAAAAAATTAAGGTGCTATTTCTTTATTAATTTGATTTTTAGCTAATACAATCATAGATAAATAATTAATTTATCGTACTTTCTTGACTTACGTCAATACTCGCTCTAGTTTAAGTTTTAGGAATTACCCGGAGTTTGGCAGTATTAGAGCAAGAGATTACTCATCATTTAAAGAGTGTATTATTACCCCTGCAGCTAAAAATAACAATGCTTTAAAAAAAGCATGAAGAACTGTATGTAAAAGTGCAATATTTCATTGGGCTAAACCTATAGCAATCATCATATAACCTAATTGACTAATTGTAGAAAAAGCTATAATTCTTTTTAAATCATTTTGCACTAGTGCTGTAGTTCCTGCAACAAATGCAGTAATAGAACCTATTAGAGTGATTACTAATAAGGCGTCACTACTATAGCTTAAAATAGGACTAGATCTTAATAATAAAAAGATACCTGCTGTAACTAATGTTGCAGCATGAAGTAAAGCAGATACGGGCGTAGGCTTTTAGAATTTAAATATTTTAATTCTATTTGGACTATAATATTTCTATAAATATTTTTACAGAACTTAACGTTTAGTCTCTGAGGTTCCTACTATTATTTATCTCTAATAAAATAAATAAATTGGTTACCTGCTGATTGTCCATTGTTGTATCTATAACTTAATTGTTTAATTAAAATATGTAAAGATACATTCCTATTGGATTTTCCAGCATATAGTTAAGTTTTAAGAGGCCCCTTAATAAACCTTAAATAATTAATAATTTTTATATATTTAATTTATATAGCATTTCAGGAATAAAATAAGGATAAACTAAAGAATGTAGTTTATCCCTGGATTTAGCACTTATAAATAATCTAAAACTTAATTTACCTCCTTTAAAATTACGAATATTTTTAGATACTAATAAACCAAATTTATTTTCTAAAACAAATTTTAATCGTTCTATTTCTTCTTCTTGCCTAAGGCAAGTAAAACATTCGGTAGCTAAACCTACGGCATTTTCTTTTTTAAAACCATCATCCATAATTCAAATAGCTAATCCTCTTTCAGTAAGAAGATCGTAAATGTTTAAAGGAACTGTTTTTACATATTTACTATAGTTTTCTTCTCACCTATATCATATTTTAAACATCCCTGTTAAAACTGGTAAAGACTTAGAACTAAAATTGTATTGTAAAACTGGTAATCCTTTATCAGGATTAGGTCAAGGTCTGCTACGCAAGAGGTTTAGTTTTAGTACATAAAGGTTTAAATAAATTTCATAAGTAGTTTATATATTCTTTGTTTTTAAGAGTAATAGCATAAATACAATCAGTATTAGGCTTTATTTTACCCTTTTTGTCTTTTTTGTTAACTCTTAAAGAACCATCACCTAAAAGACTTCCTACCAAACATTCTAAAACAATAGGAGTTACAGGTATAACTGTTTTATCATCTTTAACACTTATAAATCTTCCTTGTTTATCTCTAGGTGGTGAATTAATAAATCTTCCTTTATCATCTCTGTTATTTAATATTGTTATCGAAATATTAAACAGATTATGAATTTGAAAAAAAGAAGAATCTATAAATAAATCACTAAATATAATTTATACACATAAATAAATAAATAATATTATTAATATATTAATAGGTTTATACACCTTTATTTGTTGAGCCTCCATAGAACCAGGTAATCAGGTACTTAAAGGTACTTGTGCTGATTTAGCCATTGCACCACTAAATAATAATAAAGATACTATTGTAATAGCGTTTTCATTTAAATAAGGTGCAACACTAAATACAATTGAATAATCAATTGTACCTAATAATGCAAATAAAGCAAAGAAACCTATAGATAATCCCATATCTCCTAATCTATTCATTGTTAATGCTAAGATTGCTGCTTTAGTTGCTTGTATACGAGTAAAAAAATAACTAATTAATAAATAAGAAACGATACCTATCAAATTTTAATTTATTATTTATTAATACCTTTTGCTTATTGATACGTACTTGTGCCTTAAAAAAAATAAGGGTTGCTCTGCTCCGCAACTGCTCTTTTTATTTAAATAAAAAAAATAAAAACGCAACGCACAGAAGTATTTACTTATTTATCTCATTGTTTACATACTGCTTTTGTGCTAAAGTAAAGCAAACAAAAGTAAATGAAATAAGCAAAAAATTATAAATAAAATAAATCCTGTACTTTAAAACCTAGTAGGAATTTACATAAAGCCCTAGAGTAATTAATAAAATATTATTACTAAAATTTTGACTGTGCATTAAGCATCATTTCAGACACCCATCGTTGTACCAGTCGATCGCGATCTACTATTAAACCGACGATCTTGTTCTAATTTGCTTTTATTTGTTGCTGTTATGCCTTTTAATTTTAATATTTAAATAAAAGAAGGCAAGTGCTTGTGACTTTTAAAATAAAAAAGACAATAAGCAAAAGCAAGCCCTACGGTGTTATTTTATTTTAATAAAAAAAATAAAAAGAAGCAGCAAAGCAAAAGCTTATTAAAATTTTAATCGTTTTCAACAATGTCGCCAGTAAATATACCAAGTTAATTACAAATAGTTGTTTATTTAACTTTATAATACTGACTATAAACTCCTAACTTATACTTCATTGAATTTAACATAAAAGGTTCTATTAAATTAGCAAAAGAACTGGCTGAATTTTTTTTAATATATAAAGTTCATGTTGAGCGCGAAGCGGAACCTTTTACTTTATTAGAGTGAATTGTACAATATAAATTATATTTTTCAAATAGTAATTTACATAACTCTTCCAATTCAGATAATTCAAAACAGTTTGTTGCTATTTTAAATCCTGAGCCTAGCTTACTACCATCATCCATAAATCATACTGCTAAAGCAAGAGGATTAAGGTTATCATATAAAAAAGAAATAGGTACTATTTTTACATATTTAACTTTGCTTTTTGCTTGCGCCGAAGGCAAGGCGTATGTAACGTTTTTATAAAATAAATCATGTATTCAATTAAAACTACTAAAGGTATATGTGTTAAATTTAACACCAAAATATACTGTATTATTTTTTTTAATACGTTTAAATAGTTTTGGTTTTAAACTAGAACAATAACCTTGTTTATAAAAATAATTATATAATCACATTAAATATTCTACATTTTTATTTGTTTGTTCTATTATTAAACGAGTACCAATACTTTTATTTCTTTTTTCTAAATGACCATCTCCAAGTAAACTCCCTATTATAACTTGTAGAATATCGACATTATGTGGTCCTATACGCTTATTAGAATTAATTTTTCCTTCTATGTGAAAAAAACGTTTACTGATTTTTGGCACAGTAAGCGACAAAAATAAGCCTAATGTATAATATTCATCTTGCATAGCACAAGTTTTATATTTTAAAAATAAGTTAAGAATTCATTTAAGGCAATTAAGTTCACCTTCTCATCCTACAAATAATACAAAATAATTACCACCTGTAACTAAAATTAACATAAAACCTGCAAAAGCAGATAAATAAGAAAAAAAACGTTGTATGTGCATTGCCATCAAATTTATCATGCAATTAAATATTAAATTATTTGACCTTTCGCTAATGCGATTAAGAAAACTACTGCTCTGCAAATGGTTTATTCATACCTTTACGTATCTTGTTTATAAGATCCAATCCTTCAGTAGTTCTATGTAAATTTTTATTAATTAATCTTTGTTGCGTAGCAAGCCCTACGGGAGGAACATCAATCAAGAAAATCATTTAATTTAACACCATGGATAGAATATTTTACAAAAAAAGGTATTATTATATTAGTGATCGAATTTATATTGCTAATATTTATATAAACTGCAGGCTGACTAGGATATTTATATATTTGACCCGCTCCCAGGTGTTTAACTATACTTTTCATTAGATTTATATCCCTAATATGTTGAGTGATCCTAAATCTTAATGTTACACTATATTTAACTATATTTTTAGGAGCGGGGTGTACTATAACAGAAAAAGACCCGTCACTCGCGTAGCGACACTAACAAAACCGGAAACTCAATGAGAGCTTAAAATAAGATCCGTTTTTATTACTGGTCTTTCAACAGGTGAAAAATCAGGAAAATCAACTTTTAAATTTTAAGATAAACCTAAATTCATTGATGCCTTTATATTCACTATATTAATAAGATTTGCGATATTTAAATGAGCTTTAATATTAAATAACTCAAAAACTTTTTTAAACAAAATAAAATCTGCTCCTTTTTGACTTAATAATGGATAATTCTCAAAATGAAAAATTAATTTTTCTAAATCCTTTTTATAACTTATTTTAAATGTTACTATATCTCTACTATTACTAATATATATGTTGTTGTGCCGAAGGCAAGAAGCAGACCTATATTATCTAAAAATTTTTGAAATTGTACTAATAATTCAATATCTTTTTTATGTAAAGTCATTTAAAAATGAGGTTCAACACGCCAACCTAATTTACGCTTATCTGTTTTATACATACCTATTTTAAAAGATCCTTCAGCATCAGTTAAACCTGTTCAAAACCAAGGGTCTATATTTGGAAGATTATTGCTTGCTTTAGTAGATACTTTTAACTTGCTTACTACTTGCTTAATACTAACCATATTTTTTATGATTTTATTGTATGCAAAGCAATGTAATGTACAGCAATAAGCCAAATAATTATTATTAATATTTAATTGTTTAGAAAGGATTTTGATTAGATAATTTCTTTCGAAACCCATTAGAATAAACCTTAAACTAATAAAAATAAATTTAATTATTTTTATAAATCAACTACCATCTATTCGTTGCTCATTTACAAAATTTAACCATTTACTTTGAAATTTAAAAAGCGGTATTCGTGCTTCTTTTTATTTATTTTTATTTAAATAAAAAAAGTAAAACACAGTAAGCTACTCCCCTCAAAAGAAAAATAAATTTTTGATTTAGATCCGCGATAGCCCATTTCGTTTTCACTCATATTATAGCTTGTTACCTTATCTGAGTAATTAATTCAGCCACATACTGTCTTTCGGCAGTTGCTTGGTACTATAACCTTTAGGGTGTCCCCGGAGTTTGATAGTTTTGCCCCCTGTATAGCGTGATCCCACTACGCTTAGAGGCTGTCCTTCCATATAATATATAGTATATACTAAAATTAAAAAAGTTATATATGTAATCATTATACAAAAAACTATAGACAATTGATCAAATAAAAATTCTCAAGAAACTTTCATTATTTCAGAATCAATTCAAGTACCTAAATTGATAGATACTGAACTAGAGCAAAGACCTACTTCATAAAAAGCAACAGTTGATAGTAATGCTGATAAAAATAAACAAATACTACTTATAAATTGAGAACCTTTTATTCCTATTTTTCTCCCTAAAAAACCTGAAAATAATGAACCTAAAATAGGTAAAATAATTATAGATAGATACATTTTATACTAGTTTCTTAATGAAATACTTCCTTTTAATCTATAATATGCAATTAATATACTTAAACCAATTACTGATTCTGCACCTGCAATAGCTATAATAAAAATACCAAATGTTTGACCAGTATTATCATCAAAACTATAACTCGTGATTAAAAATAATAATGTAATAGCTAATAACATTATTTCTAAAGAAATTAATAATAAGATTATATTTTTTCAATTTAAAATAAACCCTAAAACTCCTATTAAAAATAAAGATAATGTAAAAGTCATTATATATTCAGACTCCTTAAGGCCCTGCAATATATTTGTTTTGGATTATTTTTAATACACGTATTATACGCACCTGCTTTTATTTTTTTTTATATTTAAAAAAAGCGTAGCACTTGTATTTTATTCTTTTTGTGTTAAGATAAAGCAATCGCGCTAGCCGCGCTAGCATATTGTTATTTATTTTTAATAAGGGGGTTATAAGTGCTTATCTTATTAAATATATTTGATTTAAGGCGCAAGCGATAGATATTATAAACTTATATTAGAAAATTCTTTAAAAATAAAAGCAAAAACTCTTTTATTTCTGCTAAGGTAATAAAAGAAGAGCAATAGCGAATTTAGAACATATAATATTTATATTTTCTATTTAATTACCACCTCAGTAATAAACAGCTAAAAATAAAAATAATCAAACTACATCAACAAAATGTCAATATAATATTGCAGCTTCAAATCCGACGTGGTGACCGTCAGTCAAATGATAAAATATGATTCTAATTAAACAGAAAAAAATAAATGTTGTTCCAATTATAACATGCGCACCATGTAGACCTGTGCTAGCAAAAAAAGCACTACCATATACAGAATCAGCTATAGTAAACCCTGCTTCTTGATATTCAAAATATTGCAATCCTGTAAATAAAATAGCAAAAATTATTGTAATAATAGTTCCATAAATAGCTGCTTTTCTATTACCTTGGATTAAACCATGGTGAGCCCATGTGATAAATGCCAAATCTCCAATTATAATATAATTTTTACAACTGAATATTATAATCCTTGTACTTTATTTTAATTATTTAGTTCAATTTCTTTGCTTTGCTTAATAGTTCCATTAAGACCTTAACTTTAAGTTAAATGCAACGATTGAAATTAATATAAAGCCTTTGATAAAAGGTTTAAATTTTATTGAGATTCCGACTGTACATTAAGCATTTGCAATATATAAAGTAAATATTACAAACACCCACCAATGAACCAGTCTGTAGCGATCTAATTAATAATGTTTAAAAATTAAACCGACGGTCTTATAATTCAGTTTATAACGTTAACCGTTTTCATTAGTGTCGCCTAATTCCTGCTAATTTTACTTTTTGCTGCGCAGCAACCAATAAAAAAAAATAAGTTACCCTATCCTTTGTTTTACATTAATATGTAAAGGAATACTAAGTTATAGTGATTTTTATAAATAATGCAAGTGTGTTGCGTTTTACTTTTTTTATTTAAATAAAAAAAAATAAAAAGAGCAGAGCAGTAGAATTAGACTATGTAAAACATATGATTCTAATTTGAGTTTTAGGTATAATTAACCTATATATATCTAAAAATTATTTATTTTATACATCATCGTCGGATGAAAATGTGGTGTAACTATTTTTTTTAAAGTATTAAAGCTAGATTTAGGTATATATATATTATATTGGTTATTTAACCCTGATTTATGTATTGTTGAATCAATAGAATATTTATTTTTAAGAACTAGAGCTAAATAATGAATCTCCTTAAGAGTAAAACTATTAGTAGAAAATTTAAAACCTTTATTTTTATAAGATGTACCGTCATCCATCATTCAAACAGCTAAAGCTAAAGGTGACAAATAAATGTCTATAAAATTAGGTATAACTTTTCTAGATCTATTAGGATAAAAAGAATCATAAATTCAATCAAATGAAGAAAAAGTAAAAGTTCTAAATCTATAATAATATCGAATTTCATCTATACCTGCTAAAAGAGATCCTTTTCTAGAGTACAATTTAGGTAATTCTTTTTTGGCATAACCTAAATTACTTATTACATTATGTAATCATAATAAATATTCCCCATTGATTTTAGCTTGATAATAGACAAAACGTGAACCATTAGAACATTTTTCCATAGACCCATCTCCTAATAAAGATCCTATAACTAGACTTAAAATATCATAATTATGAGGTCCTATTCGTTTAATAGATTTTTCTCTAGGACTACTAAAAGGTAACACAGTACATGTAAAAAAAATTAGATCATATATAGTACATTTCTGGCTAACACCAGAACTTAATAATAATACTGTATTTAACAATGGTACAGCAAAAGGGTCTAAAGCCACAATACCCATAGGAGGCCATGTGGCACCTATTGTAATATCTGGAGCTAAACTTGAATGAAAAAATGCTCAGAAAATACTTAAGAAGGCAAATACTTCACTAATAACAAAAAGAACAAAACCTATAGTTAATCCTCTTCTTACTTGAGTAGTATGATCCCCTAAATAAGTACCTTCAGTCACTACATCTTTAAATCATAATAACATCACACTTGCTGTTAATATGAATCCAAATAATAATAGTTTTCCTCCATTTGCAAACCCATGGAAACACATTACAGCCGAAACAGCCATTAATAATACTGAAAAACTAGTTAAAAGAGGTCAAGGAGACATATCTACTAAATGAAAAGGAAAAAATTGAAATTGTTTTCTATTAGTCATCTAAAAAATTTGTTTTTTTTAAGAGATATCTGATAACTTTATTTGACTTATATATAAAACATACTTGCGTTTTTCTTTTTGCTGCGCAGCAAATATTAAAAAAAAAATAAAGAGCAGTTGCGGAGCAAAGCAAATCAATTAAAGTTAGGCAATATTGTTCTATTACCCTTTTTACAGATTACTTGAAAGGAAAATATGATTTATGCTTAAATTATTTTAATAGTTATTAAAACATAATTAAAAATGTAGCTATAAATACATATGTGATTTATATTTAGTTTTTAAACTTATTTATTTTTATTATTTTTTTTTATTTTGGTGCCTTTTTATAAAAATAAGGCAAGAAGCACAGCCTCATTTTTAAAAAAGAAGCAACTGCTTTTTTAATATAAATTAATTAATAGGAGAAATGCTACTATTAGATACTTTTAAATTACCTGCTAAAATTTCAATTATATAACCTATAGTTAATAAAATAAAAAATAATAATGCTACTATTAAACCGAAAGTCCCTATTTGAGATAATGATACACTTATAGGAAAGAATAATAAAATTTCTAAATCCAATATTAAAAAGGCTAAAGCAATTAAAAAAAACGAGATATGAAAAGTATTTCTAGTTTGTCCTAATATTGGACTAAAACCACATTCATAAGTTAATACTTTTTCAGAATCTGGTCTATTTGGAGATAAAAATAAATTTAAAAATAATAAAATTAAAGCTAATATAGGTATAAATATAAATATTATTAATAATGTGTTCATTATATATTAAATATAGTTAAAGAAATTAACTGTGTTACGTTTAATAGTATTGAAGGGTCAAGAAAAAAAAATAAAATTAAAAAAGTAAGTATAGCTACTATATAGCTATGTACTTCACTTACTGCACATAAAAACCATATTTTATCTTGTTTTTGGTCTGCTTCTTGCTGCGCAGAAGTAGCAACTGCGTTATGGCCTTGCGCCGAATGTAAAAAATATATTATATTTTTTTTTAAAGAAGGTAAATAATCAAAAAAAGTTATTTTAATTAATTTTAAATAATAAGAAGCACTAATAACACTAACAAGTATTGCCACTATAGATATAAAATTATAACCATTTTCAATAGATGAAAATAATACAAACTGCTTTGAGAAAAAACCTATTAAAGGAGGTACACCTGCCATAGAAAATAAACATATAGCCATACTAATACTTAATACTGGATTTTTATATATTTGTCCTTTTAATTCTACTATATAATTTATATCTGTAAGAGAGCCTACATTATCATTTAAGTCCTTTTTGTACGTAGCAAGTGTGGCGCTAATGCTTTCTTCTTTATTTTGGTACCGAAGGCAAGAAGCATTTGATTTATCAGGTAATAAAGAAGAAAATGTAGTTATACCTTTAGTAGGCATTATTATAAAATAACTGAAAGCTAATAAAATTAAAAATATATTTAAACTTGTTACAGAGTACTGTAATAAGTAAAAAATAAAAGAATCTATAGATTTTTGAGTATAAACTCCTAATGCTAATAATAAAAACCCTACATGAGAAATTGAACTAAAGGCTAATAATCTTTTAAATTTAATTTGTGATAATCCTGCAACAGTCCCAATTAATAGAGATAATAAAGAAGATATTAAAAATAAATTTTTAATTTCTTCTTTATCTATTAATTCTCCTACAAAAGCAGGCACCCCTGAGTAAAAAGAGTTACTTTCGCCTGCATCTACCAGTGGAACATCGCTTGCTATGTTAGAAGCAGAATTAAATATGTTTATTGAATTATATATGGAACTAAAATCAGGTATAGAATATTCTATTATACTTAATAAAAAAATTAAAATAGTTAATTTTACAACTATAGTTAACCAAACAGTTACTATAGTAGGCGTTCCATCATAAACATCCATGGCTATCAAATTTATCATGCAATTAAATATTATTTATTATTTTTTAACTAATAACGCAATTTTAACTTACTGCGTTGCGGAGCAGAGCAACTGTATCTTTATTTCAAGGTCTTCTTAGATTCATAAAAGAATTTATTTTTTGAATAGATTCAAACCCAGAACTAGTTAAATGCTTTTTATTTTTAACGATTTCAGCTACTTTCTTGAAATCAGTGAAGTCTAGACTTTTAACTCCAAGAATAGAATATTTATCAAAAAAAGGAATAATTATATTCACAATAAAAGAAAGTTTTCTTATGAAAAGACTTACAGAGTGTTTTGTTATATGAACAGTATAAGGTTTAATAGTTAAACTATTAAAACCTTTATCATTTAATAAAAGGTCTTTCGTAAAGTAATTAGCCAAAGCTTCTATAACTTCTTTATCTCTGATATGTAAAGTAACTCCAAAAATTAAAGAAACACTTTTTCAAATATTACCTTCTGCGGAGCAAGTGCTAGTTCTAGAAGTTTTAGTTCTAATATTTAAATAAAAAGAACCATCTCTCGCGTAGCGACACTAATGAAACCTGCTACCCAAAAAGGATCGGGTATTCCCTTAAAAAAAATACAGGCCTAGGCACAGGTACAAAATTAAAGAAAGCAGATCTTAACTTTTCAGACAAACCTAAATTAAGTGAACTTTTTAGACCTACTATTTCCAATAAACCTTTTTCAGTTAAATGATCCCCTCTTTGAATAATTTCAAAAGCCTGTTTAAATAATAAAAAATCAGAATGTTTTTGTGTGGTTAATGGGTATTTAACACAATGATTAATTATTACTTGTAATTCTTTTATGGAATACACATTAAAATTAGCTGTATCTTTGTTATGTAGTGTTATAGTACCAACTCTTAAAGTATTTTTAATATTTTTTAATAAGTCTATATCTTTAACATGTAGTTTTATTTGAAAAGTAAGGGATATTCTTCAATTAGTTTTATATTTTTTATCTTGTCTTATTGAAACCTGAAAACATCCTTCAGCGTCAATGAATCCTGTTAAAAACCATGGATATATATTTTTGTTTTGCTTCGCACTTACGCTAGCGACGCTAGCGACGCTAGCGTCTTGTACCGAAGGCAAAGAGTGACCGCACTTGTTATTAGTTAAGGTAGAAAAATAAAAATTTAGTCTATTTAATTGTTTAGAAGGGATTTTGACTTGATAACTTCTTTCGAAGCCCATTAGAGTATACCTTAAGCTTCTAGTTTTTTTAACTAGAGACCAACTACCGTCTACTCGTTGCTCTTTTACAGCATTATTTAGTAGTACTGACTTAGATCCGCGATATCCCATTTCATTTTCAATTATCTTTTGACTTGTTACCATACATGGTTGATTAATCCATCCACTAATAATCTTTCGACTATTGCTTGGTATCAAAAGCTTTAGGGAGTCCCCGGAGTTTGATAGTTTAACCCACTCATGTATTTTTCCATAATACAATGCAGGTGCCCATTGATAAAAAGGTGCTGCAGAAATTTTAAATAAAAATCCTATTATTAATATAATCAATCCAATAGTAAATGCTTTTTTTATTTGTGATGCTATAGCTAAGTTAAGTAAAGTGTTATTATCTCCTATTACTTCAAGAGTTGCATGTGAGAGATGCCCTTGCGCAAGCGAGGGAGAAGCAAGTGTAGTTATAGACATTAAAGTATTTATATTTTCAAATTGAGTTAAACCTGTATAACTATATATAATAGCTGATCCTAATAATATGAAACAAGAAGATAAACTACCTAATAAAAAATATTTTAGACCTGCACTAGTTGAACTTAATCTTTCTTTATTTAAAGTAGCTAAAATATATAAAGCAAAAGATTGAAGTTCTATACTTAAATACATACTTAATAAATCTAAACTAGACATTAATAATGAACCACCTAATATACTGAATATTGCAATTAAAGAATATTGTTGCGGAGCAACTGTACTTTCTTTTGGTGCCGAAGGCAAGGAGCAGGCTGCATCTTTTGCAAAACAAAGAGCAACTGTATTTTTAGAGTTTATTGTATATAAAAAAGGCCAAGCAAATAAAATAGAGATCCCTACAGTTATTAATACTATTTCTACTATTTGGGATTGAATTGTTATTTGAAACAATCCACTATATAAACTTATACCTTTTCCAATTGACTGAAAGTAAAGTGTATTATAAGTAAATATGATAGATAATAGAAGAGTCAGTATAGTTATTCTATTTATAAATGTGGAATGTATATGTTTTTTTATATGATTTATTGAATTAATAAACATTAGTATAAATAAAAATAAAACCAACATTACTCCTTTTATTTTATAAGTAAATAAAGAAGCAAGTGCTATTCAAAACAGTAACTATGTTTATAGATTATACTAAAAGCTATTATTGTATAATAATTACAAGAATTGTAACAATTACAGTTAAAAAAATAAAATCAACATTACTAGCACATTATACTTACTGCTTCTTGCTCTCTTTTTATTTATTTAAAAAATTTAAAGAGACACAAGCCCTTAGGGTTGCTGCGCACAAGGTATCTAGTAAGAAGAAAGAAATTAAATAATTATAAGTATACTTAAGTATTTTGCGTATAACTTGTAAATTAGAATAAATAAGTTTTAAGGGTATTAGTTTATTTAAAACTTAATCTATATACTATCAAATTAAATATTTTTAGGGGTTATTATATTACTATTTATAATCTGAATATTTTTAATAATAAAATATAAATAATAGGGAAAATCTGCAAGGCAATAATTATAAATTAGCAGAATAACGTGATCTTTACATAGTAACAATCGCGCTATTGCCTGCTATCGCCTTGTTTTAAAAATTTTATAAAAATAAAAGCTAGAAAATTTTAAGATTGAACAGGTACTTCTTCATATGAATGGAAAGGTATTGGAGAATCTACTGTTCATTCTAATGTTGAAGAAGATTCATTTAAACTTATTACATGTGCTCCGCAAAAACTAGTACTTGTGAAAAATACAGGTACTGTTCATGGATTTTTACCCACTTCTTTACCATTTATGAATAAATCATATATAATGTATATAAATAATATTGTAGCAACTACAGATACTATTGAACCGAAACTAGATATTGCATTTCAACCTTCAAAAGCATCAGGATAATCAGGAATTCTTCTAGGTAAACCTTGTAACCCTAAAAAGTGTTGAAGGAAAAAAGTTAAATTTACTCCAATAAACATTATTCAAAAATGAATTTGTCCTAGCACCTCATTATATTGTTTTCCAACTATTTTACCTGCTCAATAATAAAATCCTGCAAATAGAGCAAATACTGCTCCCATTGACAACACATAATGAAAATGTGCTACAACGTAATAGGTGTCATGTAATGCAACATCTAAACTAGCATTAGCAAGTACTACTCCTGTTACAAAAATAATTTTACATTGTTAAGCTATGCATGCCTATTTTAATTTAAAATTAGTGAAGCTAGCAAGGGCATGCTTGCTACGCACCAAGCGAGGGAAACGTACAATATTAAAAACATTAGCACTTTATTTATAAATAAAGCAAGTGCTACACTTTTTAAAAAAAGATACCAATTATATTAGTTATAATATAATAACCTCTGTGCTTGTGCGTCGCAAGTAAAATTAATCAAAATTTTATTAATTAATGTTTAAAATTCTTTCGTAAGTAAATATATAATTATTATACGGTAATTGATTTTGCACATGTTTTTTAATTATACTATGATTAATGTTTAATTCTTTTTGAGCATGTGTCACACCTTCAAATTTATATAAAAACTCTTTTTTATTTTCTTTTTGATTATACTTATATACAAATATTGCTTTTTTTATATGACTATTTTTAATAATATTTATTATTAAATTATTAGACTCCTTTGTTAATCAATTAGAATAAAAGGGTATATCGGATATCGAATAAGGTAAATTACTAAAATATCACTCCCCTCTAAATAATTCACTGTTTTTAATATAACTAATTATTATATAATGATTAGATTTTATTAACTTAGCTAAAGTTTTAACAGATGGAAAAATTACTAACAATTCTTTATAAGAATTATAAATATAAACAGGATATGCTGAATTAGCTTCAATCATTCTTATTTTAGATTCAGTAGAATGATTTTTATTAAAAAAAGGATTATTTACGCCTACTAGAGCCCTAGAAATTAAACTTTTAGTTTTGTCAGAATGTTTTCTATTTAATGCCAATTCTGATAACATTTGTTTTGTTGCTTCAGTATGTTTAAACCCTATAGAGGAATAACCTTCTTTTAATACATTATAATAAGGTAAAAACTTTGTTATATAATGAGTTTCTCTTATAGAAAGTTGTTCAATCACTACATATTCTACAATTAAAACTGCAAAATTTTCATGACTATATTTTAATAAGGCACGTATAATAGGCATATTTTTATTTTTATTATGAATTAAAAAAGCATTATTTAAATAACTAGTCATTCTTACTGCAATATTTACTGAAGAACCTATATAGATATGACCATTAATTAAATTACATAAACAATATATACCTGTTTTATTTCTTTGTTCTTTTTTAATTTTTAATCGATCAACCTTAAAATTGTTATAAACTTTTATAGGTTTTAATTTATCTATTGTATTATTTAAATAACAAGCGGGTGCATTACTAGCCTTATAGGATAAAAGATCTATATGTAATAAATTATTATTTATAAAATTTGTTGTAAGTGCTTCGTAAAAAGTATAATAATTTTTTTGTAAAAAAGAAAACAATATATAATTTTGGATGTGAATACATATATATACTTAAAATAAGAAAGTTCTTATTTTTTGGACTATCTCTTATCATAAAATAAAATTTATTTTAGATGGCTACGTATAGTCTCTGAGGAGTCCCTTTAAATATCTGCGCTAGCGCGATTGCTTATTGTTAAGCAAGTCCTCCCTTGTTGCTTGTTGCTTGGTACGTAGCAAACAGAGGGAGAAGTAAAGCAAGCGCTTATAATAAAGAGTTTCCTGCTGGTGACTCAAAACTAAAATTTTGTTACTTATATTGTTTATAATTTATAATAATGTATTATTTACTTGTGGTACTAGCATGCATAGTAAGACGCAAGCCCTATGGGATAGTGCGTTTTATTTATTTATTTTAATAAAAAAAATAAAAGCAAACTAATTTTTATTAAAAACAATAATAAGTGGTTTAGTTATTAGAGGTTTCCAGCATATAGTAGCCTTTAAAGTGAACTAACGGGAATAGTCAATCCACCAATAGTAAATAATGCTAAAAATCCATATACAAATAACATAGGTGTAGTTAATCTTATTGAACCACCGTATGCTGTTGCTCAGGGTAAGACCTTCGATCATTACAGATCAAGTTGGCTTTATGTATCATAAAAACAGGAATATTTTAATATATGTTTTTATTTAAATGCTTGTTTAAGGCACTATCTATTTTACTAGCTACCTGGACCATTCCTTCAAATTTCATATTATCTGTTAAACCTGGTAGAAGTGCGCAGCTGCGCAGCAGTGCGCAGCATAATCTACCGTAGGCTGTTTATAACTTAGAAATAAGTATGGCATCTGGCCTCTACGCTTTTAGATATATTAATTATTTATATTAAAATTAAAAATATACTCAATAACTTTGTTAAATTATTGAATTACACTTTCGTGTAATCATTTAGTTCGACGATAATCCAATTATAATTTTTATTTTTATAATCGGATGTCCCTCGAGTTTGCCATATTAATAAACAAATTATTTTTGTAAAAAAAATAACATATTTTACTTGTGCTTTGCTTGACCTAATATTTTATATGACATATCTTCACACATAAAAGGTATAAGATTATGTAAGTTTTTTTTTAAAGATTTACTTTTTATATAAATTATAGGATAATTTCTTTGATAATGAATTGAACAATCTAAATTAAACTTAATTTTTAGTATATTAATAATAAAAATTACTTCTTTAATTGTAAAAGACTCTGTTTGAATTCTTACACCTGAATTATAAGTTCCATCACACATTATTCAATGGGCTAAAGATTCTCAAGTTAATAATTCATAAAGATTTAAAGGAACTATTTTTATATATTTATTTAGACTAGTATCAAATTTATAAAATAAATAAAACAATTCTGTAAAACAAGGCAATGTTCTACTAGTAAATGCAATACTAAAATGTTTTTTATTTTGAATGATACTTCAAGTTAAGTATGCACCTTTAAAACAATAATGATTTAGTTTAGAATAAACAAAATAGAAATAATTTATATGTTTTAAAGATTGTTTAAATTGCATTCTAGCATTTATATTTGTACCTTTACTTAAATGAGCATCCGATAGTAATATACCTATAATTACACCTATATGGCTTTGAGGGATATTTGCCATATTTTTTACTATTGTTATATATTTATAGCCAACAGTAGAATTACAATTACTTCCATAAAGAACAATACTTTTACTTTCGTTTATATTTTGTTTTACGCTATAATTTGTTTTAATATTATAATTAATATAGCTAGATAAATTATGAATATAGCGCTTTATTTTTTGTTTTCTTTTTGCTGCGCAGCACATTAAAAAAAAATAAAAAGACACGTAGTTATTAATTTGTTTATATTTGGTCAAATAAGTCTTACTTAAGGACTCAGACAACCAACTAAATATTTTTATTCCTGTTGGAACAGCAATTATCATTGTAGCTGCTGTAAAATAAGCTCTCGTCTAAATATTGGACAGTATCTTAATTTAAGAATAATAGCTACTAATAATAACTATTATTTATAAACTTCTTGCGTACTTGTCTCTGAGGAACCTTTACTGGCAATACTTTTTATTTTCAATATACCTTCTTTTTCTAAATGTTTCCCTTCAGTTATTTTTATATAAACTTTCCTAAATTTTAAATAATCTACATATTTACCACCAAACACTTGGTAAATATCAAAATAATTAATTAAAACTGCTGCTGTTTTGTAGCCTGAACTTTTATAACTATAAATACCTGAGCTATATTGACTAAGATTACCTAATTGAAGGTTATTGAATAATAGTTTTAAAGGTAAAACATCGTTTTGTTTTATAGAAAATTCCAATCTTACACTATAACCTGTCTTATGTGTTTTACTTTTTGCTACACTAATATAAAAACATCCATCTGCTTGGGTAAAACCAGCTAGCCAATAATTATCTAAAGATAAATAAGAAGTAGGTGGTAATATATCTATATTAAAGGTATCCGAATAATTATGTTTTATTAATTGTTCATATTTACTTTTGCTTAATAATTTACCATTAATTAAAGATAATATAATTTGAATACCTTTTTTATTTTTACATATATATCTCACTGCCTTTTTATCTTTAATTTTATAGATATTTCCATATCCTATACGCTTTTTAATTAAATAAGCTAATGAAATGTCTCTATCTGAAAATATTATATGTAATTGATTTAAACCAAACCAACCGTCTCCTTCTATTAATCCAGCTAAAAAATAACCAAAATCTAAATCAGTAAGATTAGATTTATGTTTAGGAACATGTTCGGAAATTTTAGGTAGTGACAAATAAGAATTATAAGTATTTTTAGTACTTGCCGAAGCTTTTGTACACAATTTAAAGTTTCCTGCTGATTGTTCAGTTGATTTATAATTCTTTAAGTAAATTTTTCCTAACCTAATAAATAGGAGTGGATTACTTATACTGAAGTTTCCAGCACATAGCAAGATTTTTTCCCAACCACAATATGCTTCTTTAGAATTAAAAGATAACGTATTGTGATGTTCTGTTAACACGAGATTATAAGTATCAACATCCATACCTACAGAATACATATGATGTGCTCAAACAATAAACCCTAACAGACCGATACTAATTATAGCATATACCATACCTATATATCCAAATATAGATTTACCTGAAAAAGTAGATATAACATGACTTACAATACCAAACCCTGGTATTATTAAAATATAAACCTCCGGATGCAAATATTTATAACTTATAAATATTTTGGACCATATCTTAAAACAAAAACTATTCATAATTCATTCACTTTGAATTAAAAAGAAATCAACTTTGAGCTAAAAAGGTACCTTCTTCCGCTTTATGAGCTTTCATATTTTTTAACTCATAAAACTTAGGTACTAAATGTAATCTATTATTTTTAGCTGATCTTGATGGATATCTTTTAAAATACTCTATTAATTTCAATATATCTTCCTTTTTACTGATATATCATTTAAAAGACTTAGTACTACCGTTATCAATATAAACATTTCCTCCATATAATTCAACCAAAGGTTTTAGTAATTCAGACGTTTTTTGACTTACTGAAATAGATAATTGACAATTAGATTTATTAATCGTAATAGTTCCATCAGCATCAAAAAAACCAGACAATCAACCATTACAGTTAGTTAAATTTACCGGTCAAATTAAGGGAATACTATATTTATCGCAGAGTTTGTTCAGTTGTACTAATCTATTAGGGTTACGGATATGGCCATTTACATCTTTAATAAGACTTAATAAACCCGCTTTATGATGTAATCTATATCTTAGAGCATTAGCATTAGATCTTAATTTTATAGTACCACCATAAATATTTTTTATAGTTTGCAGTGCTCGTTCATCTCTAATATCCATTGTAATTTCCAATCCTGCATACCCCTTTTTAGATAATGTAAAACAACCATCTCCATCTATTAATCCTGCTAATCATTGTTTAATTTTTAAATCATTATTCGAACCAGTTAGACTATATATTGTTCTATTGTTCACTGCTGCCGTTGGCTTTTTACTTTTTTTTATTATAATAAAAAAAAACAAAAAGAAGCAAGTGTGATTATTATTTATAAGATTAGTAATATTTTTGTTTCACAAACGTATGGTCTCTGAAGTTCCTACTCACGAGTTAAACGCTTTGGTTACTTGCGAATTATCGTAAGTTCACTGGATTTTTACTATAAGGGTATATACAATATAACTTATACTTAGAGTACCTAGTGAACATCAAACGAACTCCTCGCTTATAGTTTGTTGCATTGATTTAAAATATTTAAAAAACATATTATCAAAGGGCCATCATTGACCAAAGAACCAGAAAAGATGTTGGTAAAGTACAGGATCACCTCCACCTGCCGGGTCATAAAAACTAGTATTAAAGTTTCTATCTGTTAAAATCATTGTTATTGCCATTTTAATCTTGATATACGAGCATAGCTCATAAATGTTAACTTTTGACTAGATATAGTAATCTAATAAGTTACATTTTTAAAAATATAATATTTAGAGTATATACTCTTCTATTCGCATAGAAGTTGGGAATATATCTTAATAATATAAGTTGTAAAATTTATTTAAATGATCCCAATTAAAAATAGTTCTCTTATCATTCATCATTGCTTTTAAATTTAATACTTTATCTATATTTTCCTGAGTATATTTAAATTTAGGATTAAATAGATTAAGTATTTCTTTTCAATTATTATAATCTAAATATTTAGAACCAAATAAAGGAAATTTATTTAAATAATTGACTAATTTTAAGTTAGTGTTTAAACTAGCTGTCCTAAGTCTATATTGAGGATTCGCTGTATATTCTCTAGTATTTTTAAGTGATACATTTAAAAAATCAGCAATATTAGCTAAAAATAGCTCATTGCTAAAACCTAAATGATCTTTTTGTCTTTGACTTAATTCAAATTTACATTCTATTTTAGAATATTTGCTTTGCTTGTCCCCTTTTTTTAAAAATGCAGGCTCCGCATAACAAATAGTAGTTCTTACACTAAAATGACCATCTGATTCAATCATCCCTGATAATCAAGCGTCCTGATCTAAAGGATTAAGATTTAAAGGATATTTAATTAAATTATCTTTGGAATTTTTCAGATTTAACCAATCAATTAATTTATAAAGTGAATTAATTTTAGGTGTTCTCATGTTACCATTTAATATTTTAACTATTTTTAATATACCCTTTTGATCATTTATACTAAGATTATAAGAATTTGTTCCTTTATTACGTATTAAAGATCCATGTCCTAATATTTTTTGTATTACTAAAGCCAAAGGTATATCTTTTATATGAAAAACTATTTGAATAGATGGATAATTAAGTTTACCTTTAGAAGATCTTTCAGTTTTAGGTACAATAATTGTACCATCACCTTCAATTAAACCAGTTAAGTAATTATTAAAATTATTTTGACAATTATAATTTTTTTTCTCTTTTCCTTTTGCTTCGCAAGTAGAAAGAGGCGCTATAATCAATAGGTTATTACAACATATTATCTCTGGCGTATATTCTCTGAGGAACCTTAAAAGACTGAAATCTATTAAGTTTCCTGCTGATTGACTTTCATTCATAAAAAAGTGTTTCCAGCAAATAGCCAAATTTAGTGCTGGCGCAATATACTTAACACCAGCTAATACAGGTAAAGCCAATAACAGTAAAACAGCTGTAATTACTATTGCCCAACAAAATAAAGGCATTTTATGGTATGACATACCATGTGTTCTCATATTCATTACAGTAGTAATAAAATTAATTGCACCTAATAGAGAAGATACTCCAGCTAAGTGTAATGAAAAAATCATTAAATCAACAGCACCACCTGAATGTGATTGAATTGAAGCTAATGGAGGGTAAACTGTTCAACCGGTCCCTGCTCCACTTTCAACTAATGCACTAACTAATAATAATATTAATGAAGGAGGTAATAATCAAAAACTTACATTATTTAATCTAGGGAATGCCATATCAGGGCTCCCTAATAATACAGGTACAAGATAATTCTATTTACACTCATTTTTCAATCAGTAATGGACTATGTCTTCAGACTAATTTATTTAGTCGCATCACGCGTAGTCTCTGAGGATCCTACTTATTTAATGCGTAGTGCTTAGCAGACTGCTTTTTATTTATAATTAAAGAAACAGTAGCAGAAAATAATTTGTTTCCTGCAGATCAGCCATTAAACTTGTTTTTTTTTTATTTTTTTTAAATAAAAAAGAGCAGTAATATTCTTAAATATTTTTAATATACTGTACGCTATGCATATATGTAAATATAACATTTATATTAGTTTTCAGTAGAAATTAATTTAAGACTTTAGGCCTTACCTGCAAACAGTGATGTAATAATCGAAGCCTTACGACTACGAACGGCAATTATTTATTTTTGAATAAATAACAATCTTTAAGATGATCTCAATTATAAGATGTACGACTACTATTAAAATCCTTTTTAATTGTTTCTGCCTCTTTAATATAAGAAGTAGTTATAGGATTTTCTTTTTGTTTTTTTCAAATATAATACCAACTATTATAATCTAAATACTTAGATGATAATAAAGGATATTTATTAAAATAATCTATAATTTTAATTTGACTATTATTATTGTGTGCAATTACAGTATAAGAATAAAATTCTTTATCTTTAATGACCCTTGTTCTACTTAAAACATTAACTCCTAAAAATTTACCTATTAAAGAGATAATAGAAAAAAAACTAATTTTTTTTCCTTGAGTGTCTAACTTATGATAAGTTTGTTTTATTTCTAACCTATAGAATAATTGAACTCTTCAATTACCATTTGATCTTTTATGGATATTAATTGAAAAATTCGCATCTGCATCTGAAAATCCAGTTAGTCAAGGATTTATTTCAATAGGAGAAATATCTAAATCTTTAAGTATAATAGGTTTTAATTTTATTAAAATGTTTTCTGCTTCGCAAGTAGCAGCCAAATTACTATTTTTATTTTTTTCTATATAGTTATTTAATCATATTATAGTTCTATTTAACGCTTCTATTTTAGGTGTACGCATATACCCATTAATAATATTCACAATAGTATAAACTCCTATAATATCTTGAATTTGCCATAGTACATACCCTCTATCGGGTTTTATCGTAACAGTACCACTATTCGTTACGTCTTTTAAAAATTTAGCTAAAGGGTAATCGCTTTTTTTAAAAACAACTAATATCATAGGATTATACTTTTTGGTAGTAGATCTTTCATCATGTACTGCAAAAGTACCTTCTCCCTCTATTAATCCTGCTAAATAACTGCAAAACTTAAATTGCTCAACTTCTTTATTTTCAACTTCTTTATTTTCAACTTCTTTATTTTCAACTTCTTTATTTTCAACTTCTTTATTTTGGTGCCGAAGGCAAGAAGCACTTATAATTTTGTTGTTACTTGCTACGCACAAGTATTTTAACAATACACTTTTTCTAAATTTTACGTAATTCTCAAATATGTCTCTCTTAAAGATTGTTTTATATATTAAATATTCTTTACCGAAACCACCTACTAAACCAGGCATAACCATGAAAAAAATCATTAATAATGCATGACTAGATATTATAACATTATATAGTTGGTGATCACCTTGCAAAATTTGAACACCTGGTGCTGCTAATTCAATTCTGATTAATATAGATAATGCAGTACCTATCATTCCAGAAAATACTGCAAATATTAAATATAAAGTACCTATATCTTTAGCATTAGTAGAATATAACCACCTAGCCATTAAATTTTAGGTTCTTTTTCTTAAAAGCCATGACCTAATAATTAAAATATAGTATTTTATAACTTATTTTTACTAATAATTTAATTTTAATAATTTATTATTTATTATTTATAAAAATAATATAAAATAATTAATTATATAGTTACAGTAACTATATAAAATTAGGATTTTAATAAACTCTCTTTTGGATTCGAACCAAAATTAACACTTTAGAAGAATGCTGTTCTACCCTTGAACTAAGAGAATAATTCTTAAGATAATTATTACTAAGTTAATTATCTTAAATATTAAAATTTTCTATTTTTTTTTATTAAATATAAGGTAGCTTTATGTAATTAGATTATAATTATTTGTATATTATGCGTATAAAATAATTAACCTTTTATTTAACTTTTTTTATTTTTTGTTTTATGTAAATAAAATTTAACCTATGCGCTTTTAGATAAATGAATTGTTGTTATCTGCTTCTTGCTATGCAGCCACGCACAAGTTTATTTTGTGCTTTAAATACTGTTTTATGTATTATATTGTAATTTAATAGCTAAATACAAGAAGTAAATTTATATATTTTAAAGGGTTAAGAGGGAATTGAACCCTAAAGTGAGACTTTGCAGGTCTACTACAGTCCATCTGTAACTTAACCCAAGTTAAAATTTTGACTTATACTTATATTAAAAACAACAAAAAAAAAGCCAAGCTAAACAACAATATTATATCAATATTGCTTGTGTTTTTGTTCAGCTTGGCTTTTTAATAAGATTAATTAAATGTTTTAGTAGAGCCCTTATACTTTATTATTTGTTGCGCTTAAAAAATTTTTTTAATTGTCTATATAATCTGCGTTTTATGCATGCTACAAGTGTGATGCAGCGGAGCCGGAGCAAGTAAAAGAATAGAAGAGCTATTAATTATAAAAATAATGACTTAGGGGGGGGTTCATCTAACTAAAATTTAATTTAAGAGTATTAATAATACTTAAAAGTTATTTATAAATAAGATTTAGTATTTATTTGTACTTGTGTTGTACTTGTGTCTTTTTTTTTTTAATATTTAAAATAAAAGAAGGCAAGTAGCAAGCAGAAATGTTAAATAATATTTAGCTTTAACTTGTAAACAAATAACTTTTTAATTTAATTATATTACTAAAGTTAGTAGAAAAGGTATTGGCTTTTTGTTTCTTAATATATAACAGTATAAGCGTATAGACAAGCTTTATTTATAAAATAGTAAAATTTTTTACTGCTAAACAAATACATTTAAATAATACTATTTTGTACATAGTATTATTTAAAACAAGGCTTCGTTTAGTGTAGTTTTTTAGCAGGTTAAGTAAAATTAACGTCTTACCTATTAATATTTTTAATATTTTCTTTATTATTTCCTTAATTTACATTAATAATATCATACCTAAATTTTCCTTTATTTTCCTTAATAATTTATAATATTATTTGGCTTTATATTAGTTTTTATATTATACACTAAGAATATTTAAATTGCAAAGCAATAATGATATATTATTATAGTTTTAAATAACTAAATACTTTTACTATTAAAGTTTAATTTATGTTGTGCCGAAGGCTTTTTCTTTTTTTATTATAATAAAAAAAAGAAAAAGAAGCAAGCGCTTAAATTTAAATATGTAATCTTAAGCGCTATGGCCTTGAAACAAAGTAAAAGTTACACACTCTTTTTCTTTCTTCCATAATTAATTTAAAGTTATTATCAAGATTATAAATCTAAGTTTTTAATAATATTTACTTAGTATTATTCCTAACAACTATTTATTTATATTAGATTAAACATATTTAATTTTTGTTTTTATTTTTTTTTGGTGCCTTTTTATAAAAATAAGGCAAGAAGCAAGCCCTACGGGAGATAGTTAAATTTAAAGATTATAGGGGGTTAAAATAAATTTATAGATGAATTATATAGTTTAGTAAAATTATTAACTAAATTTAAACTTAATATTATGAGTATAATATTAAGAAACAAACCATTAATGCAAATAGACCTGTAGCTTCACATAAAGCGAAACCTAATACAGCGTATTGCATAAATTGGTTTTTCATTTGAGGGTTTCTAGCTGTAGCTGTAATTAAAGAACCGAAAACTACTCCGATTCCTGCTCCAGCTCCAATTAAACCTGAGCAAGCTACTCCTGCTCCAATATATTTAGCAGCTGCTAACATTTTATTTAATTTAGATTAGATAGCGTCTGCAAACCTTTATATTTATTTTGTGTTTTAGTATTACAAGTCCGTAGTAGCGGAGCAAGCAATACAAGTATATTTATTATACTTTAATAACATAAATAAAAATATAATCATTATAAATCATATAAATATAGTTAACTATATTTTAATAGTAACATATTATAATATTAAAACTTTTTAATATCCTCTATCAGATTCGAACTGACAATGTCGATGCGAAAAATCGAAGTATTAACCATTATACTAAGAGGACTTAAATATTATTATATTTTAAATTAAAAATAAGCGTAGCACTTATTGCTGCGCAGCAAAATGCAAGGCGCAAGCGACAAATAAATATAAAGTACCGTACACTAGTAACATATTTTAACTAAGGCGCGTGCTGCTTCGCAAGAGTGTTTACTGTACTCTTGCTAAAGCAAGTTCTTGTTTTATTTATAAAAATACTTGACTATTTTAATTTATTAAAGTTAAATGTACTGCTTTTTCTTTTTTTTTTAATTTATATTAAAAAAAAGACGTACGTTTATTGTAACAATTACTTATCTAATTATAAGTATCTAGGTAAGTATCTAGGTAAGTATCTAGTTATAAGTATCTAGGTAAGTATTTAATTATAAGTATCTAGGTAAGTATCTAAGTAAGTATCTAACTATAAACCTGAGATAGAATAAATAAGTATTTAAATACGTATTTATTACTAAAGTTACTGTCTTTAATTAGTAATAAGCACAAGATTTTAAGTAGTTTACTTATAGAATAGCAAGTGCTAAGTAAGTAAATAAGAAAAGATAATCAAATTCCTTTTGTCGCTTGCTTTTATTTTTTTTTAATTAAAGTTAAAAAAAAGAAAACAAAAATTGCTACTTTACAATAATCTTATGATTTTCTTAAGATTATTTCATATTAATATTTTATATAATTGCTCCGAGCTAGAATCGAACTAACATTTTTACTTCTTCAGAGTAACGCTTTAGCCATTGAGCCATCGGAGCTATTTAATTAATAATATTGCTTATAAGAAGCAGCGTAGCAAGCCCTACGGGAGGATTATATAATTACTGCTTTGCATCTTGCTTTTTAACTAATACATGAAAATAGTAATTTATTTTTTATTGCTTTTTGCTGCGCAGCAAATTATATCCATTAAAACTCAAAATTTTAAGCTAATGTCTTGTAACTTTATATATTCTATAGTTTTACTTGCTGCTTTACTTTGTACTTGTACTCTTTTGCTCCGCAGCACGCACTTGTTTATATATTAAAATAATCCGTTACTTTACAAGAGCAACTATTATACTGTTAAGTTAAAATATTGTATTAAATGTTTGTTTAGCAAAGGCAAAGCATTACATGACAAAGCATTACATATCTCTTGATCTATTTTAATAAAAATAAGTATAAATTATAAAAATAATATTATAATAACTAATATTATAACTTTAACCAAGTGCTTATAATTTAAAACAATATTTTTTATATAAACACCCTAATGGACTCGAACCAATAACTTTTGTTTCGAAGACAAATGCTTTACCATTAAACTAAAGGTGTTTTAGCCTATGCACTTTAAATACAGTTTGACTTTTATGGTATATAGCGATATTATTTAATTTATTAAATAATGTGTTAGAACACACTCTTGCTTTTTTTAATTCAAGTGCGTTGCGTTTTACTTTTTTTATTTAAATAAAAAAAAAATAAAAAGAGCAGAGCAGTAAAATTAATTTTAGTTTATTTTAAACTAAACTCTTTAAGTTATTTTATTGCTTTTGTAATACTAGTAAATATAAGACTAGTAAATATAAGACTAGTAAATATAAGACTATTGGTTCGATGTACGTACTATGTAGTACGTAGTGCGTAGTGAAATAAATTACTTTAATTAGTAAAGTAATTTTAATTCTATAATTATTATCTTTAGATATACTCTTATAATATTAAAAAGAATTATTTTAATTTTAGATTATGTTGAGGAAATTTTGGATTAATAATTATTTCGCGGAGCGCTTGACATATTAAAAATAATAATTAAAAGGTTTTAATTTTTAAGTACCGTATATAAAGACAATAAAGTAAAATATTTTTTGTTATTCATATAATATTTGAAAAAGCTTTATTCTTCTACTCTACTCACTATATAATTAACACTTGATAACTATTCTAATTAAATAATTTTTAATGGTAAGAGAATAATAACTAATAGGGGTTAATATATGATATTTAATAAAATATATATTATAATATTAAAAATATAAAAATTTGAAGGGTTGTGCGTTTTACTTTTTTTATTTAAATAAAAAAAAATAAAAAGCAACAGTTGCATTAATATAAATTATATATAATTATTTACCTACGGCAGTAAGTAAATTTACTTTTACGCAAAACGAGTTTTATCTATAATAATATACTTGCTTTTATAAAAAAGAAAAAAAGCATAAGTAATTACTTGCCTACGGTAGCCGTAGGCAGGAGCAAACAAATAAAAAGTAAAATTATTCAAGGCGCTAGCGCGAATGCTCCCAGTGTTTTATTTTGTAAAAACAAGTGCGGAGCAGGAAATAATGAAGCTATTTAACAAAAATGTAAGAGTTTTAGTATAGATATACTAATCTATAATTTAGTAAAATTATTTAGTTAACTTAGTTATATATAATCTTACAACTTGTTGATATGTATAAGAAGGTAAAATATATTTAGAAAACACATAAATTAATATTAAAAGAGTTAAAAATGTAAATGATATTTGATTAATAAAAAAAAAAGGTATTAATTGAGGCATTTTAGTTTATAAAATTTAAATTATTAATATTAATTAAACACTGAACCTTATTTTGTTACTTGCCTACGGCAGCTGTGTTCATGGCTAAACCAGGTTGACTATAGTTAACTTAATAATAAAAAAATAAGCTATTAATTGCAAATAAATAAAAGCACAAGTATTTGCAGTTATTTTTAAATAAGTAAGTGTTTTAAGTAAAATTTAAGTTAAAGTATTCTCATTGAATAATAATAATTTAAATAATTTATGATCTCTATATATAGAAAATTTTATTTTTAAAATGGTTTGTGCGTAGCAAGTGTATTACTTTACATTGTAACTTAAATAAAATAAAACAATTATAATAATAATTCTATAAAAGATCTACCTTTACTATAAAAATTTTTATATATATAAGGTAATTAAGGAAAAATAGCGAGATTAGGATTTGAACCTAAGCTAACAGTTCATGAGACTGTTGTGCTAACCACTACACAATCTCGCTCCGGTCACAATAAATTAAAAGTACTTACTAATTATTACTTTTTTTTACATATTTATTCAAATAGATTAGGTTACAGCTTAAAAATTTTTACACTATCGTTGAAACAAATTATTACGGATTAAGAGACTTGAACTCTTAAGGATATAATTCCATTCCATCTTAAGTGGAAAGTGTTTACCAATTTCACCAAATCCGCTTTGTGCGTTTGTTCATAAGGCAAGTGTTTATATTTGGCTTGCTACGCATGCTACGCACCAATTGAGTACAGAGTGCGATATTTTAAAAGTAAATACTATGTAAAGCAAATGCACTCTACTTTTTTTAATAAATTAAAAAAAACAAATACACTAGTAAACCAATATATTCACTTAAGACCGAAGGGGATCGAACCCTTATAAGATCCATTATGAGCGAATTGCATTAACCATTTATGCTACAGTCTTACTTCTTACTTTGTGCTAAAGTAAAGCAAGCTATTGCTATTTTGCTTTAAATTAAAGACTACTTATTACTATATTTATTTAAATTTTTATTAATTATTGATAATATTTTAACATCTAGTTTTAAGATAAATTAGAAATGCTAAGCTAAAATACTTACATATCAAATTAAGCATCATAATTTTTTTTTACACTTGCATCCTATATTAAATATATTTAATATATTTTTATGAAATGATCTATTTCACATCTTTTAGTATCTAGGGGTCGGTTTCCTGCTTATATTCATTCAGCGCTTATCCAATATGTTTGTAGCTACCCAACGATGCTTTTCTATTTCCTTTTTTATGTTTTATTATGTAACGTAATAAAAAGTAAAAGGAGTGCAACAAGCGTTATTAAATATTGTTTTTTTAATAGATGCCATTATTACACTAATTTATTATAATTAGATTAATAAGTTATTGCTGCGCAGCAAAAGGCAAGGCGCAAGCGACAGTAGCAAATTAACCCTTTAATAAAATAAATAATTAAACAATTGGTACACAATTGAAACACAGCCCATTGATCCTTTCGTACTAGAGGGTCTCCCCCTTTTTACTATTTTTTTCTTTAGAGGATAGGGACCATACTGACTCACGTCGTATTAACAATTTTGTTATCGGAATAAAATTTAAATAATTCCCTCAATAACTCACGTTATTGTTCAGACTATGTCATCAATAATAAAATATTTCTATTATTGTTGGATCTTCGTGTCAGGTTTATTGTTAGTGATACTCACCTATTAGTCGTTGAACCCTCAAGATATTTTCAGTTTTAAACTGTTCACTATATCAAGCTTGGCTGCAAATTTACTTTTTATTATTTAACAAAGTGTTTTTTGCAATTTTTCCAATTTTCATTTTACTTTCGCTCCGCGCTGTTTAAAAAAAAAGAGCGCTTCTTATTGTTTTTTTTTATTATAATAAAAAAAGTAAAAAGCAAATAATAAAAGGGGCTTAATACATAATACTTATTATTTAAGGTCAGCGTAGCAAGCGTAGCAAGCGTAGCAAGCGTAGCAAGCGTAGCAAGCGTAGCAAGCGTAGCA
>Ga0157374_10000199_pt1 | contig 55692 bp, 58 predicted proteins | sample M25metaG_FD_115308 | JGI IMG/M metagenome (GOLD analysis project Ga0157374, IMG submission 115308) | Miscanthus rhizosphere microbial communities from Kellogg Biological Station, Michigan, USA - M2-5 metaG | ecosystem: Host-associated > Plants > Roots > Rhizosphere > Soil | place: USA: Michigan...
TAAGTCCCAGCTTTTAGAGCATCCCTGGTTTAAAAGTTTCATTTACACGGGTAAACAAGAACGTACTCTTTCCACATTGGAAAAAGATATTGAGCAGTTTGAACGTACTCTGCAAAGTCTAGCAGACAGTCTGACTGGCGTGGTGAAACTTCGCCGCCTCAAGGAATATGAGCATATTGACCGCAATGGCAATGCAATCTTAAGGGATGAACTTTTAAACTACCTCAATCATTCTATGACCTGTGAACCATATCCGATAAATAAACCCACCGAGCCGATGGCGCTAGAAGAATATATGGGGGGTCGGGATTTTTTCCCAGGCGACATTTTAAGAGTCGGGACACAATACATTGCGGCTATCAGCTTGAATGTCAATCGTTCAGTCACATTTCCCAATATGTTGGAACCCCTAAACCATATCCCCCTCTCTTATCGCTTTGTCACCAAATTTGCCAAATTGGATCAGCATGAATCCCTAGGGGTGATTAACCAGCGCGGCAAGGAATGGGAGCAGCAGGAAAAAAGCGCCTTACATCAGGTGTTTAAGCTCAAAAGTAATAAACAGAATTTGCATGCCTCCAATATGCATATGGACACCCAACTGGCGGCTGCCGAAGCGCAAAGTGGGCAGGTGGAATTTGGTTTTTGCACCCAAACCCTGATCATTTACGGGGAAGACAAGCAGGAAGTCCTGGAAAATGCCCAATATATGGTTCAAGAAATTAACCGGATGGGATTAAATTGCATCCTGGAAACTTTGAACTCTGTAGAGGCATGGCTGGGTACTATCCCTGGCAATATCCATCAAAATGTCCGGCGACAACTAACCCATACTGGCCATCTGGCGAATATGATCCCACTCACGACCGTTTGGACAGGACATTCCAAATGCCCTAATCCCTTAATGCCAAATTTGCCGCCATTGATGTATACGGCAACCACCGGCTCTACCCCGTTTATTTTTAACCTGCATGTTTCCGATGTCGGCCACACCCTGATTTTAGGTACTACCGGCAGCGGTAAATCTGTTTATCTTGCCATGCTGGCGGCTCAATTCATGCGATATCCCAACGCGACCATTTGCGCTTTTGACAAAGGCCGTTCTATGTGGGCTTTGGTGAATGCCTGCGGCGGCCAACATTTTGATATCGGCTCAGATGATTCCACGCTCTCTTTTGCCCCCTTGGCCCAGATTGATAGTGAGTCGGAAATGGCTTGGGCAGAAGATTGGATTGCAACCCTTTATAACCTGATGACTGGAAAAATGGTCAGTCCACGCCAACAAGAAGAAATTCATCGGGCCATGCGCTTACTCCAGGAAACCAAGGCTCCTAATCAGCGCTCTTTAACCGATTTCCTGATGACACTTCAACGGTTGGATGACGCCGATGATTTAAAAACAGCCCTGAACCATTACACTCACAGCGGGGCATATGGGGATCTGCTCGATGCCCGTGAAGATTTGCTCACTGACAGCACCTTCAGCGTATTTGAGATTGAGGAACTTATGGCAATGAAAGAAAAAATTGCCATTCCAGTCCTGCTGTATCTATTCCGCCGCTTTGAACGTACCCTCCAGGGGCAACCAGCCTTGTTACTTTTAGATGAAGCCTGGGTGATGTTAGGACATCCAGTTTTCCGAGAGAAAATTCGCCAATGGCTGAAAGAACTGCGGAAAAAGAATTGTGCTGTGGTCATGGCAACCCAGAGTCTTTCCGATACGGTCCGATCCGGCATCTATGATGTGCTGCTTGAATCCTGTCCAACTAAAATTCTCTTACCTAATGAAGAGGCTGATAAAACAGGCACCTCTGAATTTCCCGGCCCACGGGATCTTTACTCCATGATGGGCCTGAATGAGACAGAAATTGCCACTATTCGTAGGGCTACGAAAAAACGGGATTATTATTACGTCTCCCCGGAGGGACGGCGATTGTTTGAGCTGGGACTGGGGCCAATCGCCCTATCGTTTGTAGCGGTGTCTGATAAAGAAACGCTTGCTTATTTACGTCAGTTAAAAGCCCGGCACGGGGCAAAATGGCCATCTGTCTGGCTCAAAGAAAGGAGAATCGAGAATGCAGCGTTGGTGGATTAATCTTGCATTGAGTATGGCCCTGGTGAGCGCATCCATTTATGTGGCTCGTCCAGCTCATTCAGCAGATGCCGTCATGTGCGTCAATTGTGGCTCTGAAATCACCCAACTGGCAAACAAGCTGACGATGGTAAAACAACTGGCGACACAGGCCCAGCAACTGCAAGCTCAACTCAACCAGTACCAAAATATGCTCACCAACAGCAAAGGTGTTTCTCAGAATGTTTGGGGCAACGCAATGGGCGACATTCAAAAACTTCAAAATTTACTTCAGCAAAGCAAGGCTCTAGCTGGAAACGCAGGGAATTTGGACGGACAGTTTGCCAGCCGCTACGGGACTTATCGAAGATATCTGAATCAAAAAATGGGCGTGTCTGATTGGCAAAATAAATATAGCCAATGGTCCAATGAAGCCAGCGATAACACCCTGTATACCTTGAAGGGCCTGGGGCTGCAAGCCTCTCAGATGCAAAATGAACAAGGTGTAATTCGACAACTGCAAGCCATGTCGGGCACGGCTGAAGGACGGATGCAAGCCATGCAGGTTGCCAATATGTTTGCCTCTCAAAACCTGGATCAAATTATGAAACTGCGCCAGCTCATGATGATGCAAATCCAAATGCAGGCTAACTATATGGCCCAACAACAAGACCGGCAGGCGGCCTCGGATGCGGCGGCTCAGAAAATGTATAACTTTCAGAATTTACAACGAGACGGTAAAACCTACTAGGAGCCTTACATGTTTGAACAATTATTAACGGCAAAAAATTGGCTTCAGGAACAAGCTTTCATCATTAGAGATTGGTGGCTAGAGCAAATAATAGCGCTCAAAGTATGGATGATTGTCAGTACATTACTGGGAACTGCATTAGTTTCTTCATTAACCACATATGGAATTATACACCTTCAGCAAGGCCAATCTAGACTAATACCAGTATGTCCAACTCCACAGCCCTGCCCTGTTTGTATACAACAGGCAAGCCCTGCATTTCATCCTAGCCCAAAACCTCATCGATGGGATTTTAAACCTTTACAGAGAGACGGGAGATCCTATTGATGAATATAAATGTCAGAATACTTTTATATTTTACTTTTCTCGTACTTGCGGTCTTACTGACAAATTTCCCTGCACTCGCAAACGCAGATGGAAACATAATTAATACAATTACAGATCAATATGCTAACAATATGAAAAGTTGGCATGGACCTTTAATGGGTTATGCTCAGCGTATTTTCTGGTTTTTAGCTCTTATTGATGTTGCTCTGTCCGTTGGAAAACTCATTCTAAAAAAAGCTGACTTCTCCGATTGGGCTGAAGAACTTATGAAACATTTCCTGGTGATTGGTGCTTTTTATGCCTTTCTGATCCATTCTGCGGATTGGGCTTCAGCCATTATCCAAAGTTTCCGAATTGCGGGGAACACAGCCAGTTCCGCTGCTGGTGGAGTTCAAGGGTTGCAACCATCCGATTTATTCAAAGATGGAGTAAATATTTTTACCACACTGTTAAAATCTTTCACTTTTACTTTCGATATTAATAGATGGGTTGAGGCTTTAGCCCTGGTTTTTGGAGGGTTTGTTGTTTTACTTAGCATGTGTCTAATCGCTGCATTAGAGATTGTGGCACTTTTAGAAAGTTACATTTTTATGTATGCCGGAGTTATCTTCCTGGGTTTTGGAGGAAGCCAAATTACCTCAGATATTGCCAAGCGCTATTTTATGGGAATTTTATCAGTTGGTGCAAAATTATTTACGATCCAATTAATCATTGGGTTAGGGTTACAAACTCTGCATCAATGGGCAGATATGGTTGTTGCATCCAACGGTGTTCTTGATATGCAAATCATTGCTCAAATTGTGGGTGGTTCTGTCATTATGCTCTGTTTAGCAAAAATGGTCCCAGAATTTGCCCAAGGAATGGTTTCAGGATCTTCACTTTCAAATATTCACTCCATTGTTAGCTCAGCAGCAGCAGTCGGCAGCATCGGTAGTGCAGTAGCCTTTGGGGGTGCTGCCGCAGTTGCAACCATAGCTAACCCCGCAATGGCCACACAGCTTGCCCGTTCAGCCGGCAGTCATGCAACCGAAGCATTTCGTCACACAACCGGGCACAGCGTTATAAATCCAATGCACGGATTAGGCAGAGATCGCGATCATTCTGAAGCATCTTATACCGGTCCAAAATCCTTTAGAACCGATCCAAGCCGAGATCGGGATATAGACCCGAACAAGTCCTCCACTAGCACTGGCATTAACGGCAATTCGATTAGCACTTAAGTAAGAGGGATTGATCCGTGAAAGAACTTAGAAACAAAGCAACCATACCTTTTAACCGCACTCCTCATCCAGATTCCAACAAAGGGGATATAGTGAATCAGCTCACCCGCGAGCGTTGGCATGAGGAATGGGCAAGACATGTATATGAGCGCAATCTGTGGCAAAAAGTAGCTTTTATTAGCTTAGGGGTCAATGTGCTGGCTGTCCTCGGCATGTGCTGGTTTGGTAGTCAGACTAAAATCGTTCCCTATATTGTGGAAGTGGACAAGTTGGGTGCGGCAACGGCTGTACAGCGGGCAGATACACCCATGTTTGCCAATGTGCCCAACATCAAAGCGCATCTAGCCCGCTGGATTGAGAATACACGAAGCGTGTACACGGATGTCGCTGCCGAGAAAAAGGCGGTCAATCAAGCTTATTCATCCGTTAATAACAACAGCCCGGCCTTTAACATGCTGAACGATTATTTTACCAAAAATGAGCCATTTAAACGGGCTGAAACCGAATCCGTTACCGTCCAGGTAGAATCCGTTCAGCCCATCAGTGAAAAAACATGGCGTATTGAATGGCAGGAAGATCATAAAGACCGCAATGGTGGTCTGATAAGTCACCAAGAACAGCAGGCCACAGTCACCCTGGTCATCAATCCACCCACGGATGAAGCCACGATCCTGGTCAATCCATTGGGTATTTATATTGATTCCTTTAGTTGGTCACAACGAGTTTAGGAGCGATCATCATGAACATATCTTTACTTATTTCTTTTACCTTGGCTGCCACACTCCCACTAGCAGTAATGGCGCAACAAGTCCCTGCCCTTGAGAATGTGAGCTATGCCCCTGGCAGTTATCTCCCCATTCCCAACGTAAAGCCCATACCACGGGTTCAACTGGAATCTACGGAGGTACCACCAGAAGCCCTTTCTCCAGCTTCCAGTAAACCGGCTTTTCCTGCCGGAGCCATGCTGGGACATGATAGCAGCGTGGTCTTTAATTACGGGGAAAATTTACCCTCTGTAGTGTGCGCGCCCCTGCATGTTTGTGAAGTCAGCCTGCAACCTGGGGAAACGATTCAACAATTGGATGTAGGCGATACTACCCGCTGGTCGGTGAAGCTGGCTCGCAGTCGCAATACAGAGGGAATTGAAACCTCTCACCTGATAATCAAACCCTCGGATGTGGCAATTACCAGCAATTTGGTGGCCATTACCGATAAACGCACTTACAGCCTGCAATTAGTCAGCCGCCGGGATCGCGCCTGGATGCCTAAGGTTGCGTTTTCCTATCCGGATGACATTCAAGCAAATTGGCAAGCCTATTTTTCTCAAACCCAACCAGAGACTCGCCCGGCGGTGAATCTGGTCAGTTCCAATTCCGCCGCGGTGAATACCCCAATTCTCGATTTCAAATATCACCTCAAAGGCGATAAACCAGCCTGGAAACCCGTTCGGGTATATTCCGATCAGAATAAAACCTACATTCAATTTCCAGCCACAGCCAAGAATGATGAAATTCCGGTCTTGCTGGTCCTTGGACCGGGCAATACCGAACAATTGGTTAATTACCGTTTGGACGGGGATTCTTTCGTCGTAGATAAGGTCATCCAGCGGGCCACACTCATTAGCGGCATTGGCAAAAATCAGCAGCGGGTCGATATTGAAAAGGCGGGCAGTTGAGATGTTTCGCATTCTGACTGCCCTCATGCTCCTGGCCTCTTTCATCACCCTAACAGGTGAGGCGGCCACACCCAGAAAAATTTCCAACACCAGCCATCACAAGAGGGCCAGACACAGGGTGAGTGGGGTTAAAGCCCAGCAGCATTATTCTTTCATTCCAGCGTATAAACCATCTGAAGCCATTACCCGTCTACAAGCGCCCTTGACCGGACGCGTGGTGGAGCAGATCCAGACTCTGGCCCACCCCCCTCAGCCCAAGTATGTCCAAATCTTTCTGACGCCTGAACAGCAAGCCGCCCAAAAAGCTAATACTCAACCTCAACCCATTGCATCCGCTTCAAAAACGGAGCATCCCTCCTGGCGTTGGTTCCGGTTCGGATTGAATTCAAACCATCCCCAAAAGCTGCGCATACATTCAGCAGTAATAACCAATGCCAACTCCTTTGTGGTGCCTGTTACTCCAGCAGATGCAGCGCAACTGAGCGCCCTGATTGCAGGATTTATCAAAGAGCAGGTCCCGGATACAAAAACCCACTTGCTCTTGGAGGCTGTACCTGTCACTCAGACAGGAAACATTCTCACTCTGAACCTGCAATATGCCTTGAAGAATCTGGGTTACACCCTCGTTTCAGATGCCTCTCCCGCAACGCCCAGCATTCGTTACCGGGTATCCAACCTGGATAAAGCTTTACTGGTCAGAGTGAAAGCCAATGGCGTGGAAACCGCCCGACTGTATGAACGCTCGTATTCTGGGGCTTTAGCCGCTGCCTCCCCCATGACCCGCATGAATAGGAGATAAACCGAATGGATGATGATTTGAATAACCTTACGCCAGAGGATGAAGCGACTCTAAAACAAGGGCAGCCGATGGAAAAAACCGCCCCTGCCCAGCACCGCTTTATGTCCCGGCAACTCAGCAAAGGCCCGGTGATTATAGGTGCCTGTGTCGCTTTGAGCATTATGGGGGTAGCCGTGTATGGCTATTTATCCCCCAAAGGGGCTTTTGCCTGGGGAACCCCTGCTGAAATCGATAAAAAACCCGGCCCCGGCCAAGCTACGGCCATTATGGCCAATGCCCCCAAAGGGGTGAGTATCTACCCTGCTGCGCGAATCAATGTGCCCCCTGAAACACCAATGACAGGCAATTCCAGTATCCCATCTGAGAGTGGCATAGCTCCCACTCCAGCCAATACGATGGCCACAGTCCAAAGTACGCCCCAAGCGGATTACCAGGAACAGATGCGCATGCAAATGGAAATGCAACGTCAACAGTTGCAGGTTCAACGGGAACAGGAAGCCGCCCAACGTGAACAGGCTCGACAAGCAAAAATGCAGACCATCCGGGAAGCAGCCAGCACCGTTTATTCCGCCACAGAGAACCGGAGCAATTCCGGGGGCGATGTTCAGCCAGCTTTAAATATGAATAGTGGTACTGGCCTTTTACAAGGCCGCTTATCTGCTGCCAATGCATCGGCCTACTTGCCCAATACCCGGATGCCAGCCATTTCCCCGTATGAAGTGAAAGCGGGAACAGTCATCCCTTCCGTGATGCTTTCCGGCATTAATAGCGATCTACCGGGAGAAATCATTGCTCAAGTGGTTCAAAACGTCTATGACTCGGCCACGGGCAAATATCTATTGGTTCCCCAAGGCGCAAAGCTGGTGGGCAATTATGACCACAATCTGGTTCTTGGCCAACAGCGCGTTTTGATTACCTGGAACCGAATTATTTACCCGGATTCTTCTTCCGTCGATATTCAGGGTATGGCCGGGCAAGACCAAAGTGGCTATGCAGGCTTTCACGATAAAACCAATCACCATGCTTGGCCCGCTATCCGGCAAGCTCTCTTACTTTCGGCCATATCGGCTGGCGCACAACTCTCTCAACCTAGAACCCAGCGGGGAGATTACTCTTATTCTGCACCTCAAATTGGCGCTGCCGCTATGGGCCAACAGCTAAACCAGCTCGGCATGTATAGTTACCAGAGCCGGGCCAATATTGCCCCCACCATCACCATCCGTCCCGGCTACCGCTTCAATGTGATGGTCAATAAAGACATGGTATTAGCCCCTTGGCAAGGAGAAGCGGCCAGTCAACCTGCCTCCATGCTGAAAACAGCTTATCAGCAGTAAGGAACCTATAGCCATGATGCCCTCTTTCGATATGATGCACCAGTGCGCCCCCAATGTGGCCCCTGAAACCATTGCTGCCATTATTCAGGTGGAAAGTGGCGGCAATGCCTTTGCTCTTGGAGTCAATGGCCCTATCAATAAGCGGCCACGGCCTCAAACTATCCAAGAAACGACCTCTCTCGCTCGTTATTACATGAGTCTGGGGTACAGTGTGGATTTGGGCCTGATGCAGATTAATTCCAACAACTTGGCGGGCCTGGGCTATAGCGTGGAAGAAATCCTGGACCCGTGCAATAACATCCGGGCCGGTAGCCGGATTTTAAGTCGTGGGTATGCAGGAGCGGTTAAGCGATTTGGGCCTGGGCAAGATGCTTTACGCGCGGCTCTATCTGCTTATAACACCGGCAATTATGAGCAGGGCTTTAAAAACGGCTATGTAGCCAAGTATTACCCAGGCAAAGGGATACGCATGGACGTATCCAGTGCCCTACCGTACAAAGAGATTCCAAAAACGCCCAGTTCAGCATCCAAACTAGATATTTTCCGGGCTGATTCCACCGTTTATTCATTGTTAGACGAGGAGAAACAAGCGGAGGCCCGGCTTCAACAAATTATGGAGGCTACGGCACACCAGCAATCGGAGCAGACAGACTCCCTAGTTACTGAGCCAGTAACTACCGAAAACACGCATCCTGACTAAACATATATCAACCAGGCGCCGTCTTGGCCAGCTGATACATTTCATCTATAACTGCGTTTTCACCTAGTACCCAGTTTGGTTAATAAAATGTTCGTTTTAAGGAGATGACCGTGGAGAGAGACAATCAACCGATTCTCAGTAACCACCTGGATGATTTGGACACCCCTGGGGTAATGGTGGTGGTTGACCCGGATGAGGCGGAATCCTTGGGTGCGTTTCACGAAACCGCGCTGAGCGAAGAAGACGCCTGGGCTTCCAACCTGGATATGGGGGACGATCGCTATGGCGAGTAAAGCCTATATTGAAACCGTCTCTGAAAGCATTATCCGACAACTAAAGGAAAGAACTGCCCCCTGGATTAAACCCTGGGAGCCGGGGACTCAATTTAAGCCCTATAACCCCTCCACCGGCAATGAGTATAAGGGCATTAACGCCCTGTGGCTAATGACCGTGGCAGAAAACCGGGGGTATCAGGATACCCGCTGGATGACCTTTAAGCAGGCTAACAGCCTGGATGCCCGTGTGATGAAAGGCGAAAAAAGCACCAGTATTCAGTACTGGAAATGGAGTGAAGAACAAACCAAACGGGATGAGGCGGGAAAACCCGTTTTGGATGAGAACGGGCAAGCGGTTAAAGTCACTGTGGCCCTAGAGCAGCCCAAGGTCTTTTTTGCCAATGTCTTTAACGCCGAGCAATTACTTGGCCTGCCTCAACAAGCCTCCCACCGGCCCCAGCTCAGCGAGTTTGAGCGCAGTGAACAAGCTGAGTCCCTGTTACGGGATTCTGGGGCCACTATTTTTTATCAGAATGGAAACCGGGCTTTTTACCGGCCTTCTACCGATACCATTACCTTGCCTGAACGAGAACAATTCAAAAGCCCAGATGGCTTTTATGCTACAGCCCTTCATGAATTAGGACACTGGACTGGTCATGAACGTCGCTTAAACCGGGATTTAGCTCATCCCTTTGGTTCAGAAGGTTATGCCAAGGAAGAGTTGCGGGCAGAAATTGCTTCTCTGATGCTGGGTGAAAAGCTGGAAATCGGACATGACCCTTCTCAGCATGTGGCCTATATCGCTTCCTGGATTCGGATTCTGGAAAATGATCCGCGCGAAATCTTCCGAGCTGCCTCCGATTCCGAAAAAATTGTGCAATATCTGACCGGGCCAGAGCTGAAACAAACAGCCGTCCAGGAACAGGAAGCCGTTCAAATTACAGTCCAAATGCCCACCTTACAACCGGAGTTGGAGAGTGCCATGAATATCAGCAACGAACGTGTTTATCTGGCAGTGCCGTACGAGGAAAAGGAAGAGGCCAAAGCCTTGGGGGCACGTTGGGATAAAGAAGCAGGCTCCTGGTTTGCCCCACCGGGAACGGACCTGTCTCAATTAGAGCCTTGGATTCCTAAGCCATCGGATCATGTGCATGTACAAGATGGACCCAATCCTCAAGAAGCTTTTGCTCAAGCTTTATCTGAAGCGGGCCTGCAATTGACCGGCCTGCCGTTGATGAACGGTCAAATCCAGCGGGTTCCCGTTCAAGGGGACGCGCTCGGGCAAAAGTCCGGCTCATATGTGGGGCATCTGGACGGTCGCCCCGCTGGGTATATCCAGAACTTTAAAACTGGGGAACAAATCAACTGGAAGATGAACGCTCAACTCAAATCGCTTTCTGCTGTAGACAGAGCCAGATTAGCCGCTGAATCGGCCCAGAAACGGCAAGACCGAGCCAATCAACTGGAGCGCCAATATGCCGAAACTGCCAAAATCGTGGAAGCCCACTTCAGTCAAGGCGAACCGGAAGAGAGTCATCCATATTTAGCCAATAAAGGTGTTTCCGCCTATGGCCTGATGATTGATACCCTTGGAAGCCTGACCTTACCCAAAGACGATCCAGAGGGCCAGCAATGGAGCGTAAAAGGCAATTTACTGGTTCCTATCCGGGATATTGACGGTCAGTTTCTGGGCGCTCAATCCATTGACGCCTCAGGTAAGAAAAGCTTGCCACGGGGCTGCCGGAAACAAGGCGGACATCATGTGATTGGGGAGGTTTCGACCAGTGATAAAATCCTGTTTGCCGAAGGCTATGCCACGGCAGCGACCCTGCATGAGCTGACGGGCCTGCCGGTGGTGGTCACCTTCGATTCCGGCAATATGCCGGGTGTGGCCCAAGCGTACCGGGAAAAGTTTCCGGAGAAGAATCTCATTCTGGCGGGGGACAATGATCACAGCAAGCCCATAGAGAAAAACGTGGGTCTCCAGAAAGCCCAGGAAGCAGCCCAAAAGGTCGGCGGGTATACTTTACTTCCCACGTTCGAGAAAGGCGCTTCTGGCAGCGACTGGAATGATCTGATGCAATCCAAAGGCAAGGCTCTGGTCAGTGAAATGATCCAGACCGGCATTGCAATGGCGGACATTAAGTACCGGGCACAGTTGGCTCTGACGCAGGAAAAGACCCAGGAAAAGGAGAAAGCCGTTCAGGTGCTTGAGAAAACCCTGGAACAAGGGATGGGCCTCAGCCTGTCACGCTAAAATCAACTGATTTTCACTGCGGAAGTAGTTCCTAGCCCCGTTATTCTTTACTTTACGGGGCTTTTTTATTTTGAAGGCTTGAAATCTTCCTGAAAAATGTTATCATTTTAAATGAGACGCTATGCTCTAGAGTGTAGCTCTCCTTCCGAGGCCCATGTTTTTATGCATGGGCTTTCGCGTTCTCTAGAGAGTTTTTTATGCCCTATTTCGCCTATCTTGATGAATTCGGCCATATTGGACCGTTTGTTTCCGCTTCTGATGAGAAATACAAGGAAAGTCCCGCGTTTGGCTTAGGTGGGCTTATACTACCACATCAGGCTGTGCGCTCTTTTGGCACTTGGTTTTTTCAGCAAAAAAGCAGACTTCTGGATTATGAAATTCAACGCGCTGGTGCCCATCCTGCCACATGGGAGAAAAAAGGTTCCGCCCTATACACTGTCCAAAATGTTTCAAAATATCGTGAGCTCCGCCGTACTACAGAAAGAATCTTGAACCAAATTACAAAAGTTGGCGGTTTTGTCTTCTATGTGGGATTGGAAAAAGCATCTTCAATAGAACGACATAACCCAACCAAATTGTATTTGTCGGTACTACGAGAGTCTCTAAAGAGGCTGGATGAATTTGCGGCATCAAAAGAGGAGGAGATACTTGTCATTATGGACGAGCATCCATCCCGTTCCGAAATCCTCACCGTTGCAGCACAAGAGATGTATGGGCACAATCGCCGAAGATGGTTGATTGAACCTCCGTTTCAAGTGGAAAGCCATCGTTACCAGACCTGTCAATGTGCTGACTGGATTTGTGGCCTTGTTGGTCGTTTGGCGCAGTATGCATTAAGACCAAACGACTACAAGGAAATGGCTTGTTTTGAGACTTATTTTGGAGACAGGCTTAGACAAGCTTCCCACCGAAGTGGTTTCCGAAGAGTAAGGAAACTAACGTCTCTATCTTAATCGACACAACCCTGTCTCATTTAAATCCTCGTCAATGTCCTTGAGCACAGCGGTTTGCCGTTAGGTTCAAGTACAGCAAGTAGACTAATGATTTAGTGGCTTTATCTATAGTGTTACTTTTTATTCTTCAGAAACTTCGATTTAATACAATTAGCCGCTCGGATCAAGTATTCAAGCAGCTTAGTGAACCAAGACTGCTGTTTTTTGTCGAGTGCAACATGTTGAGCGATTTGCTTTTGCATAAGTGACCTAGCCTGTGCACCAGTAAAAGCCGGTAGCCATTTCACGTGACCAGTGGTGATAAAATAATGTGACTTACATGCGGCATCACAAACAGCAATTGATGGTCGGATTGTAGCTAATCCGCCCTCTGAAAATACTTGATGGCTTTCAGGCACAATTAGAGTCACGCGATGAGCACATCCACATGCGCATAGTAAAGCGGCCAGCCCAAATTCTTCACTATGATAAACAATACCATTGGCTAGCTCTTTAGGGATACGTTCAACGGCTTGATATGAATAAATCACATTGACTGTTCCTCAGTATCGATCTTGAAAGACGCAGATTCAAATATGCACCAAGCAGCCTCGTCTAAGCGATCAAACAATTTGAAATGCTGTTTGAATCTGATAACTGCAAGTGCAGCGTTCAGCGCATTAAGTTCTGTAATTTGGGCTTGTTTTCGGTATTCATCATTTTTTGTGTTCGTAACAGGTAAATAGGCCGTGTTGACGGTGCGTTCATATGCGGCGCGGTCAACACCAGTGATCCGAACGACACCATTAAGTCCCACAACCGATCGGTTAAGGCCCATCCCGGTATCAACAAATGGGATGGATCTAGAAGTAAGCCAATCCACTATAAGTTGTCGTGAAGGGCCATCATCAATTGAGACAAATACGAAGTCAAATTCTTGCAAACGCTCTATGTTATCCGAAGTAACGCGTTCTGTTATCGGCTCTATACCTGCATGCCATTGCCCATAGTGCTCAGCTAAAGCTTCCACCTTCGTTTTTCCTATCGCACGATGAATAAAACCGGGCATTCTAAAGATTGTATGCACTTGTATCTTATCGCTATCGAATAAGACAATCCGTTCAATGTGTGTCCTGGAAATTAGGTCGAGAATGTATGAGCCAGTTCCACCTAAACCGACAATCGCTACCTTCCTACCTCGGAGCAATGATGATATATCATTGACGTTATAACGAGCTGACATGGTATCCGGATAGCGAAGAGGACTACCTTGAGCAGCAGCCTTGATTCCGATGGCGCGTAAGGGTGTTGCATCTGGATATTCGGCCATAGCAGGCGTGATAATTGCATCAAGGTACGTACGTACCTTCTCCTCAAAAGATCGGTACAAACGCATTTGACCATTTTCTTCGAGAAGTTTAAAAGAGAATGAGTAATCCGAAACAAAGCCATCAGTGACAAAAGTCTTGTTTGCTTGAATGCCGAGCTTTAGCACACGTCCAGTCTGATCATGAGGCTGCTCTCCTCGAAACCAAGCTTGGTGATTGCTTGGCGGATCGAGAACCCCGTCTGTTAGATCGACTGGACTGAACCAATCTCCATATTTTAGAGCTTTATCTTTGTCCAAATACGGCAGGCCATATAGGACTAAATAGCCACCTATAAAGTCTGCGTCATATCCTTCGGCTTCCAATTCTCGAATAAATGGATTAAGATTCGCCAGTTCCTGAAACCCTAAAGCGCATTCCATCTTTTACCTTTACCTCTTGTCCGGGGGCCAAAGTACCACTAGGATTGTCTGAAGGCCCGTGAGAATATTTAATAAGATATTCTTTTGCCTCTGCACCACCTTGCCCTAGGTAAAGGTCAACAACCCGCACGTATGATATTTTTTCTGTTTCGATTTGATGCTCGTCCTGGTTGACGAAGATTTTAACGGTCTTTTCTTTTTCACCGTTCATGATCGACCTCCTGAAATTTCGCGTCCCTGACGCTGAAAACAGAATAATGTTCTATCAAAGCTGATCTCTAAACGATCTCATAATTTAACTATATACCCAAGTGGATAATGATGTCAATGCACACAATATTGGCTTTTTTAATGTGTTTTTTAAGCACATATCGTGTCTAATATTGACATTATGTGTGCGTATGATAAAATTACTCTTATGACAACGGAGCCAATCTACAAAGAAATCGGTAAAATTATTCGGGCGTTGCGCCGTCGGGCTGATAAGGCCCAGAACGTACTTGCAGCTCAGCTTGGGATTTCACGTGCAACTCTGGCTAATATCGAGACAGGTCGCCAACGCATCTTAGTTCACCAGCTATATGCATTTGCTGACGTTCTAGGAGTTAAATTGGCTGATCTATTGCCAGTGTCACGTGGCGAGCCTGTAGAGGCAAGCTTGGCAGCTCTATCTATTGAGGGTGATCTTAACGCAGAGCAACGAAAACAAGTAATGAGTCTTATTGGCTCTGTAGCAAACAAAGAATCAGCTTCCCAGAAAGCGAAAGAACGACATGTCGAAACTACCAAACGAAACTCTGGAAGAACGGGCGCAAACCCTGCTCGATGATCTCGGTTTGGGTAACATTCCCGTGCCGGTGAATAAGCTTGCTAAATATCTTGGTGCACAACTTCATTATTCACCCCTTGATAATGAATTGTGTGGAATGGTTTATGTAAAGGACGGTATACCTATAATCGGTATAAATGCGCTCCATCATCCAAATAGACAACGCTTTTCGATTGCCCATGAAATTGCTCACTTAGTGCTTCATCGTGAGCATATTAGCAACATAGTACATGTTGATAAAGGTTTTCCAGTTTCCGTTCTACGCCGTGATTCAAACTCAGCAACCGGAACTGAACGGCTTGAAATAGAAGCAAACCAATTTGCGGCTGCTCTTTTGATTCCAAGGAGAATTCTGGATGATTTTCTCGCTACAGTGTGTATTGACATTGACGACGATGAAGAGCTGAAGGTTTGGGCAAAGAAATTCAAAGTAAGTAAAGCAACGCTCGAATACCGTATAAGAAATTTACCTTCCTAGCGGTAAAGCTGTCGGCGTGTGATTCTACTTCTTATTGCAAGAATGACCCTCGTTGTTTTCAAGCGCTTAAACCTATCCTTTCTTGCAACGTAGCCCGATAGGAAGGGAGGTAAACTTATCACAGAAAGCAGTATCTAATTGCTTTTGAGTTAGGTTTTTAACTCCATCAAGATGAGCCCCTTTAAAGTCAGCTCCATGGAGGTTAGCTTTGTTGAAGTCAGCACCTCTGAGACCAGCTCCATAGAGGACGGCCTCACTGAGGTTTGCTTCGTTGAAGTGTGCTTTATCCAGGGATGCTTCGGTAAGGTTCGCCGCTCTGAAGTTAGCCCTGCTTAGGTCGGCCCCTCTCAAATAAATATGCATTAATGATTTATTTGACAAGTCAAACCTTGTGTTCGCTGAACACTTTTCATGTATTCTTGATAAGGCTTCTATACAAGCTGTTTCAATCCGGGCAGGATCTCTGGGACTTTTCTTGTTGGAGGAAGCCTGTTTTTTTTGCATTTCATAGCCTTTTGCCTCAAAGGTTAGTTTGGAAAATATGAGGCTCGTAACTACGTTAAGATGGGCTTGATCATTGACAGGGAACATCTCCAATGATTCGAGGCCAATAATAGAAGTTTGTTCGTCTTCACTGATTATTTGTTTTTTTATTGCCTCAATCATACTAGATTCACGGCTGCTTTGATTTTGACGATCTTGATTGGCTTGGTTTATCTGAGAGAAAAAAAAGGAGATAATAAGAGGAGTGACCATAAGGACGAAGTTTTTTTTAAATGAATTGTCCAATATTACCTGCCTTTATCAGGGTCAAGATTATTCCTGCGCTTTGGATTCCTTTATTGAAGTTATTTTACTTCAACAGTTTTTCGAATCAAAGTATCCTTGGTATGGAATTAGACAGCGACCCTGTTAATGGTAAGGATTTTCCTCTGCCAAGCCTTCATAACCTTTTTACCTTTGGCAACCGTTTTGCTAATCGTGTCTACCAAAACATTCAAAATATCACGGACTTGTGTTTGAGACTGATTGGTCTTTTTAGAAATCTCTTGCACCAACTCTTCTGTATTCATGCAATCTGTTCTCTCTCAATCCGTCTTTCTCACAGCATTAACCGCTATACCCAGACTTCAACCATATGAAACAGGCTTAATATTTCCTGATCCAAACAGGCCGAGCCAATGCCTCTATCAGCCTCTGGGGTACTGACCCAAAATAACGACTATCAAAACTCTGGGGATGATAGGAAGACACTAACCAAACAGTTCCAGACTGCACTTTGTACCGGCCAAATACCGGACTCAGCTTCTGCCCTTTAGTCGTTTGACTCATCGGTTGGCTATTAGCTAACAACTGCCCATTCACAAAAACGCCTTGTCGGGTGACTTCCACTGTATCTCCCGCTAAAGCCGCCACCGGCTTAAACATGTGCATATAACCACCTGGACAATCTCCATGCGGAATATCACCCCATTCATCCCGGACTTGCCGGAACAAGGGTGTATCCGGTGGACAAAACCATACAATATTCCCATGCTTCAGCGCCCCCTCCAGCTTGTGAAGCTGATACACCCCAACTGGCACGGAAGGCGTCAAATTGACGCGAAACCCAGCCCAGTAACAGGATGTCCAGAGAGCCACTATAACCAACACGATAAGGAAAAAGCGGCCAATATCTCGCACCAATAAACTCATGAAGCCGCAACCGCCGCTATTGCTGTTTTATCCTCATTCACCACTGCTTTACTATCTAGCGGATGCTCCAGGACGATTGGCTCATAAGTTTTCAACGATTCAGATTCGGGGGGCGGCTGAATTTTGGTCGCCGTCAAAAAGAAAGGCTCCTGAAAATACAGAATCTGCGTGCCTTTAATCGGCGTGTGTCCGGAGACAAAAATCAGCATTTCCCCCGATTCTGTGATTTCACCTTTCCCATTTTTCCGTGGCGCTTTCAAACGCATCACCTCATCCGGGGTCATTAATGGCCGGGCTGCCGTCTGATAGGATTCACTCACATTTTTCAGCATGCCGCCGATCCGTTTACCTGAAACAGAAGCCGACTTCCAAACCTGAGTCGTTATTCCCAGCATTTTGGATAACCATTCCGCTGTTTTGGGGTTGTTGGGCGCATAGGCAAGACGAATATGGCAATTGGAAATAATGCTTTCATTGGCGCTATAAGCAGCATGGAGCTGAGTCAAATCCTGCATGATCAAATAAGCTTTCATCCCATAACCCGCGATAAAGGCCAACGCCTCTTGAAATACCTCCAACCGCCCAAAAGACGGAAACTCATCCAGCATCAAGAGCAAACGGTGTTTGTATTGGGGATCGGGTTGGCCATTTTTAAACTGGATGGGATCAACGGTTAAAGTGCGCACAATTTGATTCAGTATAAGCCGCATTAAGGGCTTCAGACGGTCTTTATCTGCCGGTCGCACCACTAAATACAAGGAAACTGGACGGTCTGAATACATCAAATCCCGAATTTTAAAGTCACTTTCGCTAATGTTCTCCGCAACCAGAGTATCCCGATATAAAGTCAGGTAACTCATAGCGGTAGATAGCACCGATCCCCGCTCTTGATCGGGACGGTTGAGCATATCACGCCCAGCCGAGGCCACAACCGGATGCACGACCATTTTCATTTTATCGGCGTTGTCTGGATCGACCTCCTCCTTGATTTCTGCCGTGCGCATCTCTTCATACAGCTCTTTAATATCCCGACTCGGATCGGATAGGGCAGAGGCTACCTCAGTCAGTGTAGCCGTCTTCCGGCCTTCATTTTTGGCCTTGTGCAATAGGTAAAGAATCACACCCGTTAAAAATGCATGCGCTGTCTTGCTCCAGTGGTCATTCAAGCCCTTACCATCCGGGTCTACGATAATCGTGACCAAATTTTGGACTTCCGCAACTTCCGATTCCTGACCCACGTTCACTTCGGCCAGCGGGTTAAACTTGCAACTGCCACTGGCAGCAGCAGGATCAAATTTTAAAACCACATTGTTTAAACCCTTTTTCCGGTATCCAGCGGTTAGATTCCAAAGTTCCCCTTTCATATCGTGAATCACTGCTGACCGCTCCCAAGCCAGCAGCGTGGGAATGACCAAGCCCACTCCTTTGCCGGACCGGGTTGGGGCAATGGCTGCAATATGCTCTGGCCCGTCATGGCGCAAATACCGTACATTGCCTTGGGGATCTTTCCAAGCGCCCAGATACACCCCAGCTGCTTGCTCTCCCCGTGGGGTCAGTAGACCCGTTTGCACGACTTCCTCTTCAGTGGCAAAATGGGCAGTCCCATGAACCCCTTCTGGGCCTTTGGAACTGCGAGAACGAACTGTCTTCAGGGTCAAATAGCCATACAGTAAACCACCAAAGACCAAAAGGCAGAAGATATTGACTAAAGAAAAGGTTTGAGGGCCTTGCTTGGCAAATTGGATTTGCCAAGTCAGCCAGCACCAGGGCGCATAAAACTGATCAAAAATAGGACGGCCTAAGCCTGGATGATAGTGAAAGCGCCATGCGGCAAATTGCGTGGCGGCCACACTGGCTGCCAGCATCACTCCACCATAAGGCAAGATATCAGACCAATGACCCTTTTTTGCTGGTTTATCGCTCATATCCCTTCCCCTTTCCGTGTGCTGTTAGCTGGCCTTGTTCATTGATTGATACTGTTTGCCCAACTTTTAAGCCCTGGAATTCATTCGGTTGAACGGGCTTCACCAGCATTTCATCATCCTTTTGCAATAAGACGGCTTGGGTGCCATCGGTCAAATTTCGGCGTCCTTGATACATTAGATCACCCCGATCCGCTGCCGTCCAGACCCGATGCGGCAATATATCGCTGACCTTATCCCGCAACTTATTCCGTTGGGTAATAAACGCTTCCAGCGCCGGAGAGAGCGTTTCAGTTTTCCCTGGCGCCTGGCTGTCCATGATTTGGCAAAGACGCTGGCGCTCAGCTTCCAGCTCAGCATTCTTAAATGTCACTGGCATTCGGTATTGGGCCGCAAACTGAACCACTTGCTGCTTAAAGGCATCCTCCCCTTGCACATCCAAGGGTTGATCAGAAAAGCGTTCTGAAGCCAGAGAAAGGGCCAGAAAAGCGGAACCGGCTGTCACTTCATCTACCCGGACTCTCGTTCGTTCATCCGTCACTGAGCCACCGTCCTGAACCCGATACATCAAATCGCCATTTCGTTTTGCGATGGGCTTTAAATGCTCATAGACAATATGCCGGGCGTTTTCCAGATTTTCGGCTGTGATCAGTGCCTTGGCCATGCGGGCCTGTTTCTGCTTGCGGTTGCGTAAGAGTTCTAAAGCTTTGCTGTTGCCCCGCTCAGCGGTTTGAACCAGGAACTGCTCCCAGGTCAACGGAACATTCGTTTCAAAAACCACTTTGCGCTGCTCGGCTTCTTTTTGACGCTGAGTATCCCATAGTAGTTGCCGTTCCTGAACCAATTGCTGGTAAGCCTGCCGTTTAACGGCTCCGGGCAGACTGGAGGTTTTAATTTTCTGGCGTTCGGTTTGGTGCCATGCTCTAAGCTGTTGGTCAAAAGCATCTTTCTCAGTTTTTTGTTGTGCTTTAAACGCGTTCCGTTGTTCCCAGGCATTTTGTTTTTGCGCCTGGAACTCGGCATATAAAGCTTTTGCCGCCTCATCCGGCATCCGAGGGCCTGCCTGATAATGCGCTTTGGGTTGTGGCCCACTGGTTGGTACTGTTTCTTTTTTCTGAGCTGGCGCTTGATATTCCCCTAACCGCTCAGAAAGGCGTTTAAAAGACAGCCTTTTATCCACGGAGCTGGCTTTGATATGAACGTTCCCGTCCAATGTTCCAATCACCAACCCCGCCCCTCTCGGCTTAATCACTAACCCATGAGCGGCAAACTGTTCATGAAGGGCCTGCCAACTCTCTGCGGTTTGGCCCGCATGAATCAGCTCCGCTTTGGCAGACTCCTGTATCCATTGCCAGAGCGTTTGTTTTTCGGAATGAGCATTCATTTCCTGTTCTTTACCGAACCGTTTTCCTTGGCCAATCCCGTTATCAATGCTCAGGCCATGCTTTTGCTCCAACTCCCGACACATCCGGTCCCGTGTGTAATAGTCCCAGGGCGGATCATGGACGTTGAAGGTTTTGGGATGTACTTTGTTAATGGCTAAGTGTAAATGCAGATTATCTGTATCCTGATGCACCGCGCTGATTCGCTGATGATCTTCAAACCCCAGCGCCTTGCACATCTGGTCTTCAATGTCCTCTAGCTGTTCACGGTTGGGAAACTCCCCTTCCGGGAAAGAAATCACGCAATGGTAGGTCTTATCTATCTTGGAACGCGTGTTTTGAGATTGGGTAAGTTGGACTTCCGCAATGGCCATTGCCGGAACATCTGAATCGCAATTGGTAATGCGATACCATAAGACTTTTTCTTCGGCCTCATCCGCTTTTAAATCCACCACATATTCCGCCGTGCGGGTCCACATGATTTCATCCTGGTTGCTTTGAGCATTCACCAAATATTGGCCCAACCGTTCAAAGCTGGAGGTTTTTAGCTCTCGTGATATTTTTTTGGAAATCACAGCCGTTTTTTCTCCGCCATCACAATCTTGGCCAACTCCATTTGCAAACTTTCAATTTGCCGCAAAACCGAACGGACTTCACTGGCATTGGCCCCTTCGCCCTTCTTTTCGGTAAGCCATAATTTTAAGAGCCCGCCTAAGCGGCCTTGATCCGCATGTAATTTAATCAACGACCCGATAGCCTCTTTATCAAATGCGCTCCGGGGGTCAAAGCCTAAAGCCAGATTGCGCATCAAGCTACTCGGTGGCATCTTTACCCCACCCGCTCTGCGTTCAATTTCTTCCCGCTCAGTCGCAGAAACATACACCTTAATGGGATGTTGGCGATCTTTCCGCTCGGTGTCTGTCATCTCTCTCCTCCCTGGCGTTAAATCATTTTTGGCGGTAGCCAAAACAGCCTCGCAGAACAGGACTAGCGTTGAGACGTAAGCCGAATAAGCTTTTTGGGTTGTGGGACTGCAAGCTTTGCTTGTAGGACTACAATCCATGTCCTGCCATTTAAAATCATGCGAGAAAACGCTGATCTGTGCATAGCTTTGCACATTTCCCACATCAGCGCAAATACTTGCACAGCTTCTTATTTTTTCGCATTCTATCGCGCTTTGTAACCAATAAAACAATGCGAATCTTATCTAATTTATGCGAGGGAAAGCCAGCTATACGAATTTCAATAGCAAGGTGCGACTCCTTTTTAAGGTTCGCACTTCATCGCATTATTAACTGATCTTTGTTTGCGATCCTCTGCGAATCATTAAGATGAAATGCGATTATTGTCGAGAACATGAGCCTCATGCTAACATTCGCATAGTTTAGAGTTTTGGCACGTTCTTTCGCATTCAGGGAGGCTTATGGAGGATCAAACACCAGAGGGGAGATATGGACTTGGTAGAGTAGCGGTCCTAGCTCATCTGCAAGATATTCAAAAAGAGCTGTCTGAAGGCTATACCGTGCGTCATATCTATAACAAACGCAAAGATTCACTCAATGAAATCAGCTACAGCCAGTTTGCCCGGCATGTTCAGCGCTACATTCGCAATGAACGGCCTCAAAAAAGAGCGACCAACCCAGATGTTGGCGTAGGCATGGATACACAGGATCTCACCCCACCAGAAGGGAAATCGGATAAGCCGTTTGCTCAGAAATTTGATTTTAACCCCGTGGCCCCGGATTATCAGGACTTAATTTGAGGAGAGACATAGCAATGAAAACTGTTCATTTCACCATGCAAGGCAAAGGTGGAGTAGGAAAAACCTTTGTGTCATCGATTATGGCCCAATACCTACTCAGCAAAACGGAAGAGGTGGTTTGTATCGATACCGATCCAGTAAACGCTTCCTTTGCCGATTATAAAGCCTACAATGCCCGTCGTATCCAGTTGATGAAAGGCAGTGAGATTAAACCTTCTGCCTTTGATGACATGATGGAAATGATCCTGACCGAAGATGCGCATTTTGTGGTGGATAACGGCGCAGCTACGTTCATTCCTCTGTCTCACTATCTCTTTGAGAATAAGGCGGTTGCTCAAATTATTGCTCAAGGCAAACAGGTTATCATTCACACCATCATTACCGGGGGACCGGCCCTTAAAGATACCTTAAATGGCTTTGCACACCTTGCTAAACAAATGCCCGAAGAAGCGCAATTCATGGTCTGGTTGAATGAATACTTTGGGGAAGTTGAAAAAGACGGGAAAACTTTTGAGGAAATGAAGGTCTACACCCAAAACAAAGGGCAAGTGGCTGGTATTATCCGCATTCCGCAATGGACGCGGGACACTTATGGTCAAGATATCGCTAAAATGATGGATCTCCGCCTTACCTTTGATGAGGCCATAGCCAGTGAAGACTTCAGACTGATGTCTAAACAGCGCCTTACATTGGCTCAGCGGGAACTCTTTGAACAACAGGCGGTGGCTGTACCATGCTAAGCACTCCCACCATTGATATTGAATCCTTACGCTCGCAAGTCTCCAGAGTTCACAACAAGCGGTTGGATGCCAATGACCCCATCTTTATGATGGTAACTATGAATGAGCTTCTAGTTGCCAATTACCTGGAACAGTTCAAAGCCATGTTGGAGGCCCAATACAAACAGCAGGACATTCAAGCAGAAGAAGCGATCAAATCCCATCTAAAAGGCAGTACTGATCTCTCGAATCGACTTTTCAAGGCCATGCATGAGGACTTTGAAAAACAAAAATCAGAGCTGAAGCACCTTTTTCAAGGTCAATTGAGTGAAATTCAGAAAGCAAAAGACAACGCCTTCAAAGAATTCAATCTCGCAACTCAAGCCCTGCAAACCATTGGCTATGCGGTTGCCATCCTCTTTGGTGCCATGCTGGGATTTATCTTTCGGGGGTTTCTGCCACATTAGCCTCAACTACACAATACAATACAGTACTGTATTGTATTGTATTGTACCATCCCAAGCTTTTTGCTTGCATGTACCTAAGTAAAACTTTCTGATGCTTAAAATCAGTTTCTTTGCCTTGGCTTCTACATGAGTTTCGAGAATACAGACGGGACAGTTTCCAATCCTTAGCGCTTCTGGGCTTACGATATTTTATGGTTTGTGAATTGACGTTTAAAGTAGACAGAACTTTGTACAGTATAATACTGTACAGTCCGGTACAGCACAGTATTATATAATTTACTTTAAACCCCACTCCATCAAGGGTCTGGCTTTTTGAAACTGAGCATACAACCAACCTTTGCCGAAAGTTAGGGCCAGATCCAAAGCAACTCCAATCGTAAAAAGTATCAGCATATTGATTTCAAAATTGCCCAAGTATTGCCAGATATGGGGATCTGCATGGGCTTTGCCAACCACTACGAAAAGCCAAGCAAAAAAAGCATAGCCAGCCCCAAGTACCAGGGCAAGAGTCATCATCGCTCGGAATATGAAATGGACCAAGCCCATAGCTATGGCAAACAGGGTATTCCCTACTGAGGCAAATACCAATACCCAGAATGCGAGAAACCGGCGAATGAGGGTTAATGCCAGATGCACACAAAATTTTAAGATCCGACTACCCCAGAGCATAGCACCCTGTTGAGCTTTAGATGAGGATTTTCCCGTACCAGGAAACTGAATTACATTCGCGCGTTGGGCCATATTGTACGCCCTCCCTCATTGCGGTGTCTTGTATTCCAATTGTTTTTCTTTTTACGATCTCGATTTCCAGAATGCCGGTACTCCCAAGGCCGCTTGCCTCCATCTGCCAGTTGCCATACCCCAAGCCCTGCCGCTTTAGCCATATGCTCTTGAGGCAGGTATAGTCCATGTGAATACTGGGGATAATCAAAGGCATACCCCAAGCGAACCATTTCCCCGTTGATATCTTTACCGTTAAGGCACACTTGGCAAACTTGGCGGTCATAGCTGGTATCAGAGCAGTTTAAAGTAACCGTTTGTTTCAACACCAGGGAGGAAAGAGCATTTTGGGCTTCCTTGCCAAATCGTTGCTTCAACTCCGGGGCATCTATCTTGCCCAGGCGAATTCGTTGCCCGTCACAAGTGGTTAAAGTATCCCCATCATGAACTGAACACACCCGCTGGCCCTGGGCGCAGCCCGATAGGCTCACCATCATCAGCAACGCAAACGTTATGCAATGCAATCCTTGTTTCATTGGTTTAAAGCGCATGGATGCCTCCAGGCCCTGGTGATGGAAACAAAACGGAATAATCATAACACTGTCTCTTCTTTACCGTTCATAAAACAGATGGGCATACCGACGGGATAAATGAACCCGTGAAATCCCTGTCATCCTAGACACTTCTGCTTTGGTCACTTTGCATTTAATACGCTGTAAACTGCGTATTGACTCTTGAATCAGGGCTTCGGACTCTTCCACACGCATCTGATGCGTCCGGTAAGCGGCTGACTGCCTACCAGTCAGCAGAGAGGGTGCTTTGTCTTTAGCAGCTTCTGCTAAAACTGGAGCCACCCAGAGACATTCCACCCGCGCGGTGCGGTTGGCACTGGTATAGGCAAAGGTAGACAATTCAATACGCATCCAACCGGCTTGCTCAAGCGGCTCATACACTGGATGAGCATAACCAGATAACACAGCCATTCCTTGAAGTCTTTGCAGCTGCAGCACTAAATGTTGATGATCCAGAGTATCCAGCTCGAACTCATAAGAACCACGCACCCGTGTTTCGGGCACATACGGCGGATCGAGATAGAACAGCGTTCCAGGGCGATCATAGCGGCTTAATATTTCTTCCCAGGGCAAGGCTTCTATTTGCACTCTACGCAAGCGTTTGGACACTTCGCTTAAACGCTCGATGCCCGCATGGAATTTCCGAACACTCGCGCTATAGCCTGCGGCGGCGTTATCCACGCAATAGGACCAGTGTTGCCCTAACCCTCCATGACTTTGTCGTTGAATGACCATCATCATTCTGGCCAACTCGATGTCATCTTGTTCCGTTTGTATGGATACCTGACACGTTTGAAATTCAGCTCGTGCATACGGTGTTGCGAGCAACCTGCGTCCTAGTTCTTTAGCTTTAAGCGGATCAGCCAGTACCCGAAACAGATTCACCAATTTTCGGTTGATATCGTTGTATACTTCTACCTTGCAGGGCTTTTTACCCAGCAGAATGGCTCCTGAACCGCCAAACACATCCACAAACGTTTGATGCTTTGGAAAGTGTGCCGTGATTTGCTTGACATAGCGGGATTTAGAACCAAACCATGTGACTGGCGGTGCAATCGGCTGATATTTTGAATTACTCAATTCATCAAGGACCATAAGTTACACTTCCGGCAGTTTCGTAACGTATGGTCGTGGCAGAATAGCCTCTTTTTTGCTTGGCCTTCAAGAGAGCCTGGGCAGCTTTTATGGCTTCAGCTTCTGTACCATGCCAATCTTGTCGTACGGTGCCTCGATGTCCGATACGCCCCCATTCCCGCAAAACGCCCCATTCGCCAAACAGGCTAGGTACTACCTGGATGAGATAATACCGGAAAACATTGCGCTGAGGCTGTTCTTTGGTCAGACGGATCATTTCTTTTTCCGCCCTTTCGGAGCCAAATCCGGTATCAGAACCGGCAAGTAGCGTCCCTTCACATCGACTAGACAGGGGTACTGCACACTATCGAAATGCTGATGCAGTATATCGCGGTAGGCAGAATCTTTTACCTGAGAGAGTGCCCGATAGGCAGTCGAACCCAAGTACAATACGGTAAAGGCTCGACGCAAGCCGCCTTCCCCGGCAATTTTCCAGGCATTGACTTCAAACTCTTGGGCCACGGCAAAGACCTTCATCCGATATTTACGCCCCCGGCGCAACAGTTTCCGCAACCAAGCGGTGCCGATATCTGGGCGAATGCCATCGATTTCCAATTCGGCCAGTTCCGCCGCGGTGGAGGGATATTCTTCCACCACCCGCACCAACTCATCCGGAATCTCAAATCCATCCCCGTATAACTCAGTCCTTCGGGACATCTCATCCAAATCCTGGTCCATGCATTTCGCAATGGACAGGTAATCCCCTTTCCGCCCAACGACTTCCATGTCGGGCCAATCGGAAGGCGCTGCATCGCTGTCGTAGACTTTTACAGAAGCGTCTTGGAAATAAGCACGGATCAAATACTGAGTCAGTATGGATTTCCCGGAACCACTTTCCCCAATCACAGCAGTATGGTTTTCCAGAGAAATGGCTTCCAAGGGATAGAATTCAAGGGCTTTGGTTTCATCGGACGCCTGCTTGGGAATGGCTTGTCTTTTCTTTTTGGAGGAAGCTCCGCTATGCCTCCGAATTAATGCCGCCGTTTCCACCGGGTCTTGCAGAATAATGTCCAGAACATCCGAAGCAATCCGCCCGGTCATGGCCAGTAATTCATCCGGGTTTTTCTCCAAGACTTGGGCCATTCGCTTAACTTTGGGTTCGCTGGGTGGCGCAGTCAAGCCCCGCTCCATATTGGAGACAAAAGGAGCCGACAATTCCACCATTGAGGCAAACTGCCGAAGGCCCATTCGGCGATGAAGTCTTGCTTCTCGAATATATGCACCAAAAGTCTGTTTCATGCGTTAACTATATCATTAACATTGTTATCTGTTAAGATACCACATAACGATTTAGCAAATTGGGAATATGTTTATTTTTTTAAATTTCAATACTGAGTTTCAACGGAAAATGTCACCATTTTGGCAGAGATAAATGTCACCCTAATACATAGTTTTGGAGATATTTTCCATTGTCTCTTCCCAGGTAAGGGCGGCATTCTCAATGGTATATTTGATTGCTTTCACCTGTCGGAACTTAAGCCCATCTTTTTTCAAGTGAACAGGCCACAAGTTTTGTGCTTTTTTATTCGCTTCTGATTGGGCTAATGGCATTAATTGCTTAAACAGTACGATATTCCTGTGATCAACGTCCTTGTCCAGTGTCAAAAGTGACGAGAAAAAGATTATCCCGTCAACCTGAAAATGCTCTTTCAAAAACTCTGTTAATACTTGAGTAGAAATATAATCCAAAGCTTTATTATCAGGGGCTATGGGCTTACTGATTTCCGCTTGCATATGCCTTATCAAAGCATATCTAGGATCTACCCATTTTGAAGACTTTTTATCAGCATAAAGATGGTCAAACAGGCCATCATATACTGTAAAGTCAAGGACTTTTAACGGCTTAGTTGTTTGGAACTCTCCAACAGCTATACGTTGATCGATATAAGGTTGACATTCCACCACCGCGCCGTCTGCGGAAAAAGCTCCATAGAACACAGGTATAAAAGCATGATTCATCCGGCCTTCTATTGCTATATCAGGAGCTGGCGGCAATACAAATTGTCTATCTTTACAAATAACTGATTGAGAATCATTTCGCCTCAACTTACGAGCACGGTAGATTATACTTCCTTTTGGCAAAACTCGAATTGGAGAGCGTTTGTGAGAAGCTTCCGCTGCCTGCATATCATCAAATAATTGACTGAGTTTTTGGAAAACTTGAGCGGTACGGTTCTCGTATTTCACATATCGGCAAAAGTCATCCCAGGCCAACTCATGTCGTCTTTCAAACCAACGTTCGTAAGCATCAATTTGCTCACGATGTTCTATATCTTCTATTTTTTCAAACAGGTCTGACTCATAAAACCACTCTTCACCCCCGGCAACATCTACCCAGTCCATATGCGGCAATAACGCAACTATATCTTGAAGAGGCTCATCATCAGGAGATAACAACTCTGCTATACAGTCCTCTAAGGAGTCTCCTTGTTGCTCATAATAGACATCCTCATATTCAGGACTATACTTTCGTTCCGATGTCCCAGGACAATAATTTGTCTGAAAAAATGCATCTACATGTTCGACAAATTGCTTTAATAGAACGGATTTTGTATTTTTATGGGTCTGTTTATATGAACACCCTTTCTTGTTTGACTTTTCACTAATCCAATTCGAAAACCGAGTGTCTTCAACGCATTTGGCACAAATCCGTTTTGCTTCTAACGCCTGTAATTCAATCGCAGAATTCATACAATCAACTTTAAAACGTTAATGAACAGGTTAAACTTCATCCAACATGCCTGACTCTTCTTCATAATCGGACATGAATTTTTCAGCCTCTTTCTCGCTCAATGGCGTAATTTCTGCACGCAGGATGTCTTTCGGGTGAAAGAGCCGCTGTTCTGCCAATGCCCTCAAGGCCCAAGATTCCGCATCTGGCAACCGATTAAAGTTACCTTCAGCACGCTTTTCACCATTCTGGTTGATAATATGTACCAGAAACAACCGCTTGGTAGAGGTAGAGGAAATAACCACATTGCAGTCACCGGCCCCATACAGGACGGTTTCGTTCGGTTCGGTGGGCGTTTTGAAGTCTCTTGATTTGCCATTCGGTAACGTAATACTCAGATAGGTTTCTGACAGCGTATCCAAATAAAGTGCTTCCCGAATAAGCTGACTGCCACGTATCACCTGAACCTTCACATCATTCATCGCTTTTTATTCTCCTTTATTTTTTAAACCTATTTACTCAGTATTTCAGACTCAAGAGGCAGCTAAAACCGGTCTTTCTTCGGTTTCTTCTTAATCACCTCAAATGTGGTCATGTCAATATTTTTATAGAGCGTTTGCCTGGATACACCAAAACGTTTCGCCACATCCTGTACCGCAACCTCCGGGCTTTTCAACAAAGCCGCGATTTCTTTATAATCCTTGGCAGTCAATTTAGCCGGGCGACCACCTCTCCGCCCACGGGCACGGGCAGCCGTCAAACCATCAATGGTTCTTTCCTGAATCACATTGCGCTCATATTCGGCCATCATAGCCATAAACTGGAAAAATAGTTTCCCCATTGCACTTTCCGTGTCCAGTTTGTCTGAAACACTCTCTAAAAAGACATTTCTTTCCTTTAAATCTGCCACAATCTTTATTAGTTCAGACAATGAGCGTCCAAGCCTGTCGAGTTTCCAAATGACTAATGTATCTCCGGCCCTAAGTGCTTTCAAGGCATGCTCTAGTTCAGGCCGTTGGGCTTTCCGGCTGGAAATCTTCTCTTGATAAATCTCTTGGCAACCCGCCCGCTCTAAAGCGTCCAACTGCAAATCCAGGTTTTGCTCTTTAGTTGAGACGCGAGCATAGCCGATCTTATGCCCGGTCTTTTCTAAAAGTGATTGTTTCGCCTTACTTTTGTCGCTCATGATGCCACCCTGTTTATTAACAGGTTTTTACAACATTGATTATTTTACGGCAAAGTTGACACTTTGGCCAACAAAAAGGGGCCTTTTTGCCCCGGACGGGAAGTGTCAAGAAAACCATCGTTTTCTTGACACCTAAAATACATTCAAAAACACGTCTGTTAAGTGGATTTATAAACAAATGATATCTATAAATTCTGAAAAATTGATTTTAAAGACGCTAAAAACAAAACTATTTCCCCTATCCCCAATCTATATCTTTATAGACAGTGATGGCATGGCTTAACAATTTGTAAATATAACAGAATTCCAAATACTTTTGGTCTAAAAAATTAGAAGCAGGTCACAAGAGCCGTCAGGAGGTCAGAAGGACCGTCTCTTGACAAGCGGACAATCTATCTTGAGCAAAAGAACTCAATCCGCCTGATCCGTTACCGAATTATTGTCCTTGTACACTTAATGGAAGAGGTATATTTTGAGATCTCATGCTGTTTCTTGGGTGCTTGCTGGTAGCTTCCTATTTTCTTTGGGCAATATTTCAGCGGTGTCTGCGGCCCCTGAGGTTGTCGCTAATATTGAAGCGCATTCTTTTCATTTTTCAGAGGATGAATTGAAAAATGTGACAACCGATTTAGCCTCTAAAGATGAATATGTCGCTATTTTTGAAGATGAGGCGCTTAAAAAAAGCTTAAAAGAGAAAAATGAAATCGGTGCCTCCAGTAAAGATGAGCTTGAAGCGATTCTGGAAAAGACAATACAGAGCTTTATTACAACTCGGCAGACGATAATACCTGAGCTTATTACTGACCAGTTACTTGTTTTTAATTTCAGTAGTTTATCTCCTGAAATTATGCAAAAACTGACTAAGGCTGGAATTAAGCTAAGCTACAGCGATATCTCTGATGATAAAGCTTTGATCGACTATCTATCTAGGAATCTTAAATTAAAAGAGATCCCTTATGGAAAAAGTTATTCCGTGTACAGAAAAGATGTATCCGATAGGCTTGCACAAAAAGTAGAAGGTGGTCAGTTTAAAAGCTATCTGGAATTTCGTATTAGTAGTGACTATTATCTTTTGCAGCAAACATTCCAAGATAAGTTAAAAGAGAAAATTGGAGATAATTATTACATCTCAAATGACCAGCTAACAAATGATCTGATTGCGTACTATAAATCCCTCAACCCACAAAGCGGAAATTTGCTCGACAAGACTATGGTTAGCCAATTTTTTAATAAAGAAGCAACCAGTGCAAAGATTCAAGGATTATTGAGCGCATATGCTAAAAAAAGAGAAGCTGACATCAATGCTCAGGTTGATCAGGCGACAAGTGAATTTCTCCTGACTCTAAAAGGCGTTTTATTGAAAGAAGATTATGAGGCCAGTAGAAAGACTTATATTGAAGGACTTCGCGATAAAGAAGAATATTTTGAAACTGGGAAAGCAGAAACACAATCTAAAATAAAAAGTGGCTTTTTAACTGACTTGAATAATATAAAGGTTAACACACAAAAGTATATATTAGGCACGGGTGTAAACTATCTACAATCGCAATCAGTGACCTGTGACAATACCGATGACAGATGTCAGGCAATCGATATTGCGAGTCGAGATAATGACTTTAAAAATCCATTAGAAGCGGCTATTGTTTCCTATATTACATCACAAGATCGTGCTGCTTCTGAGAGGATTTTTCCGAAAGCTGAGATTGATCAATTAGTGTCAACTGAAATCTTTGAAGATAGCATCTATAGTTCAGTTAATAACTACGTTAAGGCAGACTTTTTAACTTTTAGTGGTCTATTTGATGATGCCGTTTTTAAAGCAGATATTAAATACATGAATGAGCTTTTGAATAACGCGAAATTCAGAAGCAATTTTTTAAAATCTGTTTATAGACATGCTTTTTTGCCGGGAACATCCGTTACGGCACGTAGAAATCAGGTTAATAACGTTATTGTTTATCAGGATATATTAGACGATAGTTCTAGTGAGACTTTGATTACCTATTTGCGTGGTATCTCTACAAAAGACCGAAAAGAATTAGAGAATGCAACCAGAATCAAAAATGTAAAAGACTGGACTCCGACAGTTATCAATATTGTCGTTTCAGTGGGCAAAGCTTTCATCCACTAAGCCGAACTTGACGAGTATGTGTAGCGGCTTACATTTATAAATGGCCATGCACTCACAGAGCTTGCCTCAATAGTGTCTACCTCAATGAGAAATCCTGGCGCCATTCCGCTTCCACTCATTTGCAATTATTCCTGGCAGGACTCCGTTGTTTGCAGTCCTGTCATTTTGATTGCTGGCTCGGTTGCAACTAATCCTGGCCCAGCACCCCCTTCAGTTGCATTTAATGCTGGACGGAAAATGCGTTGATTGCTGGCCGCCTGAGCGTTTTCGTTTGCAAGTCCTTACACTATTAATTCTCCTCAAAGCCGTGTGACTTGAATTTCAGAGTCTTGCAGTTCTCAGTGACAGTCCTGACCACCTGTTCAGATGCTCCATCAGGCATACGGACCTGGATTTCCATTGTCACCTCCACAGTTGCTCCAGGCAGGTCCGCTAGATGCTGAACCACTTCCTCAGCGATCCGACCTGCATCCCGTCCAATTCGGGTCTCATCAAGTGTCACAGAGGCAAAAAACCGCCTTGGAGAGATGGAGACTGGTACAACAGGCTCAGGCTGCTCAATGCTATGGGGCTGTGGGGCTGGAGCGGTAATAACGGGGTTTTTGGTTGTAACCGAGGGAGTGCCTACAGGTTCCATGACCTTCTCCCGCTCATGAGTTAGCTGGGATTGAGCAACTTCGGACTGAACCAATAGGCCGCTCAAGCTGACTGTAAAATGCCGTCCAGGCTCTGCCACAAGGCCAAGATACTGATTTTTTACCTCATCAAAGCCAGTGGCATAGGCAAAGCGATCCGAAAATAAATGGCCATCATAGACCCCTTCAATTGCTTTAAACAGGCACTGCTGGTCTTTCAGACGTGGTAAATAGGGATAGTTAGTGAAGAATTCCCATAAGTGTCGTACTTCAATATGGTCTTTTCCTTGCCAGAGATTGAAACGCTCTAAGTCATGCTTCAAGCGATCGGCACCATAAGTATCCAGCAGGTGCTCTTCCGTTTTGAGTTTAGCAGACACTTTCGCAGCCAACCCATCGGGTTGAGATTGTAACCTGATTTCATCCCAATCTATTTTATTGATGCTTTCAGGCATTTGATAGGGATAAACACACCAGCTCCAAGTCTCTGCAATGCGAAGCTTAACGACCTTTTCTGCATCATCCCGCTTGTTTTCCACATACTGCTTTTCACTAGGCTTCAAATCAAGGCCAGCATCCTTACAAATTGAATTCCAAGCCAGAAATTGCCTTACCGCATCTTCTAAATCGGTTAATTTAGATTGATCGGGTGCCAAAAAGATTAACATATTTTTGCAGAGCCGAGGGGCACTACCCCGCTTATCTAAAATTTGTTGGCAAACTTTGCGAGAAGGGCTTTCATCCCCAGAACCTTTAATCAGAGGATACTCCGGCCCTAAAACGACCAGTCGTACCTCTTTCTCATCTGGAATCTCTTCAAGCGTGTAGGGAGGGTTATAAATATGCACTCCTCCCACAAAATCACCCCGTTTTCGGCCATCCGCTTCGGTTTTGAGTTGCTTAATGATCTCACCAATGAGCGTATCTTGCTCAATTCCATTGGCTCGTTCTCGTGCCAATTGGTCCACACTAGGTTGCGTTGAATACCAATAGCGTCGAGATTCTTGATACAGATAGGTTGCTCGCTCTTCCAGACGTCGAATCGCGGTATCGCCAAATGTTGCGACAGGTTCTCCAGGCTGAACACATCCAAGGTTGATTTTTTTATCCACAAGCCCTGGGTTAGCTCCCTGTTCAATAGGTGCAGAACCCATAAAGATGGTTCTTGCAACTCGCCTACAGGCAGAAAAACGGCCCAACATACCATTGTTACGGTCAATTTCTACCGGTAGTGAGTTTTGCCCATCCACATCTTTATCAATAACTGCTTTCCAGCCATCAGATAAGTAATACGTTAAGCTATCACAGACCGTTCGATCATCAATTGGAATGGACGAGGGCATGATTAGAAGACTTTTGTCTCCTTCATCCCATAACGAGTGAATAACAGAAGCCATCAACCTCAATACGCCTCGGGTCTGTTGGAATTTTTCCAAGGTGGACCAATCGGTATAAAGACGTTCAAATAGTTCCGGATGAATTGGATAACAGCTTTCTAATTTCTGTTTATAGGAATATTCCTTACACTCCGGTGGAAAATCACCATCATTCTCTTTATAGAGTTTGATAAATGCTGAAATAACCCCATCCCGATAAGCATGTTGCTCACCTGTTAAAGGTTCAAATAACCGTCGACGGATGATTTCATAACTCTCTTCAGAGTTTGCCGGACGCCAGCTAGATTGTACACGATTGAAGGTATGCTTTAATGAGGCCAATGCCCGCTGACCGCCTTCGCCACCAGTTTCAAGATTTGATACGGGTAAGGAGGCAACCAGCAAGGTATTGGGAGAGACTTTTACTGCTTCAGTAAGGGCTTGAGCAAAGGATAAATTGGCATCAAATGAGCCACCTGGAAGGCCTTGGGAATTATAAGTCTGGCGTATATAAGCTACCCACTCGTCAATTAAAATCAATGAAGGGGAACATGCACTGAAAAGTTTCACCAGCTCTTCTGAGCCTGGACTAATTCCATGTTTATCAGCTTCAGCAATATATTGGAAAACTTCCGCTCCGCCTAATTGCCATGCCATTTCACCCCAAAGGGTATGTACAACAGTCCCATCATCTTTGTTTCGTGGCTGTCCGGGACTAATTGCTGTCCCAACAAGGACAGCACGGGATACTGTTGGAATCGTGCTAAGGTCCAAGTCTTGAAAAATGGGTTCTATTCCAGGCAGTTCGGCAACTTTACCACTTGCAAACAAATGAAAAAGAGCCAGCATCGAGTGAGTTTTCCCGCCACCAAAGTTGGTTTGTAGCTCAATGACTGGATCACCTTGATGCTTACAAAGACGCCGCAAAGCATTTTTTAATAAGTCGGTTAAACCGAGGGTTAAATGTGTTCTCCGGTAAAACTCCTTGGGATCTTGATACTCAACAGACGCACTGCCCCGATTTACGGCAGCCAAATCCGCTGCAAACTCAGCTTTTTGGTAATTTCCGGAACTTACATCTGGATGAGGGGTAACAACGTCACGCCAAGGTTTTAAACCTGTTAATGGTTGGCCTTCCATTTTGGCAACAGTCTTAGTTTTACTCCGAGCTTCGCTGGAAAATACATCACGCAGTAAGTCATATTGAATTTTTTTAATAGCTTGGGCATACTCAGACGCTGAAATGGCTTCCAGGAAGAGTTGCATGGTGTCTAGAGCCCGACGAGCCTCGTCTGATGAAAAAGGCTTGTCATGGGCAAATTCATTACGAACATTGAGCATTTCAAACACCCAGGATCGATGGGCTTGGCTCAAATTATTGCTGAAGACTTCTTTCCAGAAAACATCAATACAGCGCAACAAGGCATAGTTATCCCACAGCAGATTGCCATCCCGGTCTTCATCCAGGCGTGTGCCTAAACGCGCCTTTACCTGATCCGGCCAATTCAAAGAGAGGTGTGAGCGTAGCTGAGCTTCAACATAGATGACTAATGGCTCTTTAAGAACTTCTAATGCTTTAGAAACACGGTCACGATTGCTAAGTGCCATGCCTTATACCTCCAGCATCTGTTGAATCGGAGCTGATGGTTGCGCTTGCTTCAATTGGTTTGCCCGCTCCATAATACTCGGCCAGTTAGTAACGAGATTGTTATAAGCCAAGGCTTCATCCGCCCACTTATTGTCGTTACAAACTTTATAAAGCCGGTAAGCTAAATCCCTAGCTGCATCCGCTAATGAGCCAAGCCTATTGAATAGTTCAGCAGCAGCAGTCTCATTATAACCATTATCGACAAATGCAACTCTAATAAGATGATGTGCTGCCTCCCAAACGGTTGGCCGATCATCTCTTAGAGGATCCCAATTTGAGGGCATATTTTCTAATTTTATGAGCCAAGCCTTGCCGCCTGCAGTCTTAAAGATTCCTGCTTGCTCAACTCCTTTTATTGATACGTTTTTTGCATTCGCAAGTGTCTCGGCGCGGCTAGAGTTACCTTCCTTTGTACCATGCTCCTGAAACCAAATAATAGCAAACCGTGTATAAGGGTCATACTCTCCTTCCTGTTCCGCCAAGTACTGGTCTAAAACTTCGTTGATCAGTTGAATAGCAGTACGAACAGACATTGAAGAGCCATCCGACTCCATGACCTTAGCATAGCGAGAAAAAATTGCCATACCTGGACCAATACTAGCTTGGGCCATATCAACTGGAGCTAAGTTACTATGCTGCAAAGCCTTAAGTGCTTCTGGCAACTCCCTGCGAAGAGCTTTCACAAACTCTCCCTTCGTACAAATATCTGCATTTAAAGCCAACTTCCTACAAACCATGACTATCGAGGACGCCAAGGCATTTTTTCCTATTCCTACTAATCTCGCCGCACGTTCAGTCCTTACAGGCCATGTTCCATTAATTGTTAATCCTGCCTTGATTAAGGCATCTAAAAAAGTCGCCCAGCCAGTTGAAAATATGCCTTCATTTTTGACTTCCGATTGCTTGAAAGCATAGAAAATAGTTATTGGGAATTCTTCATTACAAGTTGTTGTAATGTTTTTCACCGCATTTGTCATTCCCTCAAGAAAATATTTTTCTGCTTCTTTCTTACTACCAAGACGATATGGGGTAGCCACTAGCTCTGTAGCTTTAGGGGTTAAAAGAGTAGAAAAAAGATCGGGATAAAGATTACGAAGAGTCTTTCTTAGCCATACATAAAAGAAGTCCGCCAGATCAGCATATGCAACATTGTCATAATATGGAGGATCCGTTGCGATAACATACCCACTGACAGCAGAAGCTCTTGTAATATCATTTTGGGAAACGATTGCCTCTCCCGTTTGTGGCAAATTTTCAATAATTTTTGAGAAGTTTTTTGTTATACTTGCTACATCTAACGACCCTTGTAATACATTTACCTCTACAAAATCCCACGCCATTGGAATTGAATGTTCTTTAACAAGATTTCTAATATTTTCGTTTTTAGGATTCCAAGTACAAAGCGAGTTTGAGTAGTCAGCAAGTTTGTCAATGGCAAAGGCCAAGTAAACTGAAATAGTTTTCGCATACTCTTCGGCTTTTATATTATCCCAACCACTGAGTAAGGCATCCTGATAAATATCTGCACGGATGCAATTCTCGTCATTTTTATCAATACCAGTTACTAACTCGCAAAGAGTAGAAAGAGCAACTAGTTGTCTATCTGTAAATAGATCTCCAAAAGTTTTAAGCCCATAAGCTGGAGTCCAGAAATTTCTAGGATCATTTGGTAGCTCTTGATCAGGCTTAAACTCAGGGTTAAAAGAACTGATGCTTAATGGAGATTGTCTATCTGGAGAAAGAAATGTCTTACCGCCTTTTCCGTCAATCACAAGAGCCATTAACTCTGGGACAATTCGACCAGAAGTGCCTTCACTCTTGATGTATTCAGGAGGTATTGGAATACCTGAAAGCAAACAATTAAAATTCGCACCCCTCGAAGACTTTGTACCATTTTTAATTAATTCTTCCTTGTCTTTAGAGATGTTACCAAATTTAATAGAGTAAGAATATTTTCGACCATTTTCAGCAATTACAGGCTCAATCCATGCTTCCCTACCTTTCTTGGTTGATAACAAAAAAGAAGACGCCAATGGAACGCGATTAGAGGAATGATTTTCACGCAAATCAGTTGACAAAGCAGGGTTAGGGCTAATAACTGTCCTAACCCATACCCAAGCAGAAATATCAACCTCAGAACCATCAGTTAACTGCGCTTTGGGGTAAATATTCCCTATCTTTGCTATAGCTTTTTCTTTCAATAATTGGCCGTAATAGACAATGTCTAATGCCAACCCTCTAGTACCATTCCAATTATTTACAGATTTTAAAGTATTTTGAGAATCAGGATTCACAGGTGGGTAATTGTGAAACTGTGATGGCAACTCTAATAAAGCCTTGCCGATCATTACAGCTACGGGATTTATATCTGATGCAGCTGTTTCCAGGCCTAATCTCATCGCCTCCATTGAAATAGAAGCTCTACCCGAAAATGGATCATAGATTTTTGGAAGTTGTCCTCCACAGCTCTTCTTAATTAACTCATGAGCTTGAGCTAATAATGTCTCATTATTGAGGTTTTCCCAATTTGAAAGCTGCTCAATTAGATTAAAGATCCGTTTTCTCTCTTTATCCTGCTCATCCACACTAGGGAATTCATCAGGGCGAGCAGAAGGATCATCAATTAACTGAGCGAGCAAAATAGCTCTACACGCTGTTAGTGGACGTCTTGCCCACCAAGTATGAATGCTTCTAGGGTGTCCCTTTAAAAAGGGATTATTTTCTTCCGATAATGCACCTTCATTTATGCCCTCAAGTGGCAGGGCAACCTCAATCAGTTTCTTTTTATATCCAGCCACCATCAGTTCGGTTCTCCCGCTAATTCCAGTAACTTATTCAAACTAAAGGTTCGGGTAGTCTCGGCAAAATCCGGCTCCCCAAAGCAATACTGCTTCAAGTATTTGGGAGCCTTCGGCCCGTTCTCATCCACCAGTACCAGGGCCAGCCGGAACTTCTCCGGCTCGTTCCGAGAACAAAGGATCTCGTTCTTGGTCAGGGTGACATCCTGTTTCTGGTGCCACCGGCCTTTGACCTCAATGAACGTCAATCCGCCGTTCTCAGGGTCTTTGGATTCAATATCGTAACCAATGCCCCGTTCAGCGGACACATCCCTTGGTATCCGACCCAGCGTTTTCTCAATGGCAATCACTGCTTCCATCGCCATCCGCTCAATCTCATCCCGGCCCACGGGGCAGCCTTTGTCGTCCGGCATGAACAGCGGGGTTCCGAAACTATTCCCCAAGCTGGCTCCCATGTGCTTCAACAAAAGCCCCCTGGGAATAATCACCGCGCCGCCTTTGACGACGGGCGGCAATGCGCTGATCTGCCGCTCCTTCTCCAGTTCAGCCAAGCGGCGTTGCAGGCGATCCGAAAGCTCTTCCGCCTTCTGCATCGCATTGGACGAGTTCAAGCGGTTATTTCCTTTACCTGCCCGCTCTTGAGCTTTCAAGTCCTCAGCCCGGCGATCCCAATGGGTGATCTCCTTGCGAAGCCGTGAAATCACTTCCTTCTCCACCTTGTTAATCAAAGGCAAGCGGAGATCCTGAACATCTTTGACCTGCTTAGGAATAATGTTCTGGATGGCAAAACCCAGAATATCCGATTCAAAATCATGCTTGAGCCATTCGGTAGACTCCATGACGGGTTGAAGCGCCAACTCCTCATCCGGCTTAATGGGACGATAATCCAGATAAGGCGCGAACCCGGCAGAGTGAAGCTCACCCGTTTGGTCAATCTCCACAAACTGAAGCTGCTGGGAGACAATGGTTTGAATCCCATTTTTATTGACCCGGCCATCCTGAACGGCATGCTCCAAATAGAACAGCAATCTCAGGTTCTCGCCATCATCGGCTTCGTCTACCAGAAGTGCGCCTTGCTTCAGCAATTCCCGGTAGCGCTCAAGCACCAAGTCAATGGTGGCATCTAGCAATGGATGACCGGGGCAGATAAAAGCCGCAACCGGGCTTTGGTTCACCTTGTCCTTCTCAAAACAGATGCGCTCATAGCGTGGAAGTACCGGCTCACCGATACCGATCTGACGATCCCGATCTCGGATGACGCCGGGAACGCGGGTAATCTCAAAGCGGCCCGACTCTCTAGGGATAATGGTTCCGCCCAGTTTCTGGAAGGCTTCGATAAAGAACGACTGGATGAAGTGAGGCTGCAAGCGCCGGGCATTGGCGCGATCCATTTCTTCCCGGATGCGCTCCAGCTTGGTAGCGTCCATTGTGTCTCGCACCAAGGCGCGTTCTTCTAAGAGCTGGGTCAGATGCTCTCGATCCACGGCATTGTCGATGACCTTGTTTAACCGTTCCTTTATTTCCGGGTCTTCCCCGTACCGGATGGCTTGCATCAGCAAGTCCCGCAAACTGGTTTCCTCAAACAAATGGCCCAGCACGTCATAGACACGTCCGCCAAGGGCTTCTCTTTCGGCTTCCAGCTTCTCCAGCAACCGATGGTAGACTTCGCCCTCTCGTGTCTCAAACGCAATCAAGTTCCAAAGATGGCAAACCTCTTCCTGGCCGATACGGTGAATACGGCCAAAGCGCTGTTCCAACCGGTTGGGGTTCCAGGGCAAGTCATAGTTGACCATCAGGTGAGCGCGTTGCAGGTTGACGCCTTCGCCTACGGCATCGTTCGCCAGCATCACCATGACCTGTTTATCCTGCTTGAAGGCTTCAATCAGCTTCCGGCGCTCTTCCCTGCCGACACCGCCATGCACGACTACAACGGATTCAGGCTTGCCGAAGCGGTTCCGAATTTTATCCGCCAAGTAGTAGAGGGTATCCCTGAATTCACTGAAGATAATCAGCTTGCGGCAATTGCCTTGAGCGTCTTTCATCAGCGGGTTATCAAGAATCTGTTCCAGTTCCGTCCATTTGCGATCCACGCCGGACAACTTGACCCGCTTGGCTTCCTCTTCCAGGTTTTTCAAGGTTTCAATTTCAATTTGCAATTCTTCGATGGTACGGGCGGCGGTCGCCTGATCCACCACTTCCTGTTCAAAATCCTCCACCTCATCTTGAGGCGCGTCTTCCAGATCGTCAAAATACTCCGGTGTTGCCCGGAAACTGTAATTGGGCTGTGAAAGCGTTCCGCCACGCTGAAGTATGCGCTCTTCGCTCAAGCGGCGCTCCAGGCGTTCACGACGGTTGATGATGGACTGATAGATAGCTGCCGGTGATGAAGCAAGACGACGTTGGAGAATCTGAAGGGCAAAACTGACGTTTACCCGCCTCTTTTGATCCTCATCCCCAAATCTTTCAGCACGGTTCATTTCCTCCCGAACGTATTCTGTAACATCGTGATACAGGGCGGCTTCAGGATTGGATAGCGTGTACTTGACAGTATATGCTCGTCTTTCAGGGAAGAGGGGTCTACCGTCAAACTTGACCAGCTCTTCCTTGGTAAGTCTCCGCATCAAGTCGGAAACATCGGCCTTATGAACGCCGTCTCGGAAACGTCCCTCAAAGCGATCCGAATCCAGCAATGCCATGAACAACTGGAAATCAGCTTCTTTACCATTGTGAGGGGTGGCGGACATCAACAGGAAATGGCGTGAATGGGCTCCAAGCAATCTACCAAGCTGATAGCGCTGGGTATATTTCACGTCTCCGCCAAAGTAGCTGGCGGACATCTTGTGGGCCTCATCGCACACCACCAAGTCCCAATCCTTGGAAGCTTCAAACTTCGCCCGCAAATCATCGTTGCGGCTCAGCATGTCCAGTCGAGCAATGAGAAGGTTTTTCTCTTCAAAAGGGTTGCCTGAACGTGATGATTCGATCTGATCACGGGAGAGAATATCGAATGACAATCCAAACTTTGCATACAGTTCGTCCTGCCATTGTTCAACCAAGCTGCCGGGAGCAACAATCAGGCATCGTTCCAGATCGCCGCGAATAATCAGCTCTTTTATAAGCAAACCCGCCATAATGGTTTTTCCCGCACCAGGATCATCGGCAAGCAAAAACCGAAGTGGCTGCCGTGAAAGCATTTCTCCATAGACAGCGGTAATCTGGTGGGGCAATGGTTCTACCAGAGACGTATGGATTGCCAAGTAAGGATCGAACAGATAGGCCAACCGTATCCGGTAAGCCTCTGAAACCAATCTAAACAAGGAGCCGTCCGAATTGAAGGACCAGGGACGGCCTTGGGTTACGATTTCCAGCATCGGCTCATCGGTCTTGTAGACCAGCCTGTTTTTCACCGCGCCATGTGAATCTTCAAAGATGACCTTGACGGCCTGATCGCCAAACCATTCCACATTTACGACTTTTGCAATACCGTCCGGGGATAGCCCTTTGAAGAGCGCTCCAGCTTTTAAATCATTCAGTGACGGCATTCTTTCCTATCTCGTCGTTGCCATCTGCTGGGAAAGTGCCGCTTCAATCTTCTTATAGTCTGACAGCGGGATTTTTCTCATGCCACCAGCCAAAGCACCTTGCCAATTTAGCTTGCCATTAGAGAACTCCAGATTATCCGTCATACCCCAGGCGTTGATTGCTTTCTCTTTGGGCAGAAGATTCAATTTGATCCCGACTCGGTTTGGAAACAATCCGCCTTCAAAAACTTGTTTGTTATCCAGATAGTATTCTTTTGTGACTTCTCCGACACCCGAAAAAGTTGTTTCTTTCCTGATATAGGCTACCAATTTGTCCCCAACCTTCATCTTTGTGAGTTGGGAGCCATGATTCAAACCGTAGATACCCAACTTGGTGCAGGTTTCCATATTGGTTCTGTCTGCTACAATAATCCAGGCTTGAGGCTCGTCCATTTCCTTATTACCACTTTACTTCTTACCTAAAACAATCTTAAATCGTAGCTAAAAAGCATTCAGCATGGAAGATCTGGATATACATTTTCGCTGTAACTGTAGTTTATACAAGAGAATTAGGCATCTTCATAGTCTTAAAGGCTTGCTCTTATTATATGGTTTTACACAATTCACTTGTATAGCCTTCGCGAGCATTTGAGACGAGAGTAAATAGGACTAATGGGAGTATCGGTGCGTAGTTGACTAGGAAAATCTGCTTTCGCTCTTGCTGCTCGTTCCTTACAAGCCCCAATATACAACAAATACATGACTTGCACTCGAATGAAAATTCGAGTAATCATAAATACAGTCGGGATTAGTTGATACTAACCGGAAACGATGATTATAGTACGGATCGGAGGAGCGCCCTATGGGTGATGCATTGTCACGCCTGGAATCCAAGGCGTTAATTCAAGGTGTTGCAGACGGATATCTCAAAACAGACCTGAATGCCCGCTTTATCCAGAATAAAGCGGCCACATATTTGCCATTGGCCCCAGATGATGGGATTGAAGGCATTTCCATTGGGGATGTGCTGATTGTGGACCGTTCCCTCAAACCCAAACCGGGCCGGGTAATTCTCGTTGAAATAGATGGTCAATATTGCTTACGGCGATTAGTCAAGCAAGGAAACGCCTTGCTATTGGTGGATGACCGAGGCTATGTGCTACCGCGACCAGTCACCGAAAATGAACAATATCATGGCACAGTGACCTATAACATTCATTCTCAAAGCTGGTAACCATGCCAGTCTTTGCCATTGTAGATTGCAATACGTTTTTTTGTTCCTGTGAGCGGCTTTTAAATCCAGCTCTTAAAGGAAAGCCAGTCATCGTATTGTCAAACAATGACGGGATGGTAGTGGCTCGCTCTAACGAAGCGAAAGCCCTGGGCATTAGCTGGGATGCATATCATCTCATCAAAGACAAGATTCGTTATTATGATATCAAGGTCTTTTCCAGCAATTACCCGCTGTATGCAGAAATCAGTGGACGGGTGATGGCCGTTTTAAAAGAGTTTGCACCTCGGATGGAAGTTTATAGCTGTGATGAAGCCTTTCTGGATTTGACTGGCATTGATAACCCAGAAGCTTACGGCCGCCTCATCCGAGAAACCATATTACAATACTGCGGAATACCCGTATCCGTTGGGATTGCCCGGACTAAAACATTGGCCAAGCTCGCCAACCGGATCGCCAAAAAATCGCCCAAAGTCAAAAGCGGGGTGCTGAGTCTGGTAGATTCACCCTATCTGGATGCCGCCTTGAAACGGGTAGAGGCTAAGGACGTTTGGGGCGTGGGCAGACGCTGGGCCGAACGCTTGCGTAACTATAGTATATTGACCGCTTATGATCTGGCCCAAGCCGATCCCAAATGGATATTGAAGACCTTCAATGTGGTTCTGACCCGTACTGCTTTAGAATTACAGGGGAAATTCTGCTTGCCTCTGCAATTGGTGCCACCCATCAGCAAAAGCATTATGCATTCTATGAGCTTTGGAAAGCTTGTAGAGGATTTTGAATCCTTACGGCAGGTCATCAGCACCTATGCCGCAGAATCGGCAGCTAAAATGCGACGAGAGCAGCTAGCCTGCTGGTCTGTATTTGTCTTTCTGGAAACCAACCGATTCATCCAGGAACCCCAATATTATCCCAGCATTACACTCCAGCTTCCTCACCCCACCGATCACACCGGGGAAATCATTCAAACCGCTTTAAGCGGTCTGGATAACATCTACCGGGATGGGTATCGCTACAATAAGGGTGGGGTTATGCTTAGCAGCCTGATTCCAGCCGCAGAACGTCAAACCAGTTTACTTGATCCATACGACCGGGAGAAAATCGCTAGTCTCATGCAGGCACTGGATCAGGTGAATAAAACCTTTGGCCCTGGAACGCTGCGCTATGGCTCTCAGGGTTTCCGCAGAGCATCTTGGCAGATGCGCCAGAATCACCTTTCCAGCCAAAACAACCAGGGCCTGATGACCGAACATCAACAAGTGAAGCGTATTTGTGAGCTGGGACAAAGCACCTCTTTAATTCGAGCCTTATAATAGCGTCAATAGCCAGAGATAGCGTTTCCCGGTATGATACAAAGTATGTGCGGCGGAATGTCTTATCAATATTTAAATCCTGAAACCCGGCAGAAAGAAGCCCGTCGGGTCTTTTTCCCACAACCCCATGCCCAAGTGCCGGTATTGAGCGATGGCGGCGAAGTGCTGCTGTATCAATGGGGCAAGCGGAACAAAGAAGAAGATCCAGAGTATGAGGTTCCAGTTACTGGCTGGGCCAGAACCGATAAGTTAGAATCTGGATACTGGAAACATTATCATCCGCAAGAGGTACTGATTCCGGCTCTACGTTTCAGTGAAAAAGGCAAATTGCCTAAGTCCAAATGGTTCGACATGCCAAAAGATACCTATTTGATGGGCTTGAAAATCGAGAAGCGGGACAAGAATTTTATTTATATCGTCACCAACCCGGCCATTGGCGAGCTGGAGAAAATCCATCCCCGAATGCCCCTGGTGGTCAAAGCCGATTTCAGCCCGGCAGACTTTGACATTGAAGAGGCTGCTGAGCCAGAACAACAGAAACTCTTTTAAAAAGCCCCAGGTTCACACCTGGGGCTTTTGGCAGTGGCCGGGCTAGTATTCATCGGCCCGCATAATGGTTAAAACCCGCTTAGTTTTGGCCGGGTCAGCCGGATCTTCGCTCCTGTACGCCATAGAAAGGTCATAATAGTCAACTTTAAACATATATCGCTGATTATTGACAATCAGCAATCCAAAATCATGCTCGCCATAAGGGTCATTTCCGTCTGAAAATTCATTATACGCTTGAACTGCCTGAAGAACTGCTTTCTTATCCGTCTTATTCAATGCTTGAATCCCCTCGGTTAAAAGCACTTGACCGCCTAGAAACGTGGTTCGAAGCTGGTCATTCAGTACGGCAACCGGGTTAATCGTGGTGTTTACGCTCATTACAATGTTCTCCTTATTTACCTTATCGCGGCTCAATGACCGCTCCCTCCCTGGCGTAAACATGGGGGAGGGCCTGACAAGGGCGCTGGCCCCAGCCAGCGGGCGAAGCCTTTACCCTTTTCAGGACCGGGGGTAAAGCCCCTACTAGAAATTCTGGAAACCCGCTCATACTCTACATAATTTATCATGCCATCAAGGGCGCCAGAATCTTTTTCAAGCTATCAGGGCGTTTCAACCATTAAAGAACCAGGCGCTTTGACAAATATTTCTTCCGTGTCTAAGAGGCTGTTTGGAAAGTAGGTCGAGGAGTAGAATAGGAGGGGTTGGGAACGTAAAGAGGGATGAAAAATGGCTCTGGCATTTGAGAAACGCTATACAAGCGATCTGACTTACGAGCAATGGAAACGGATTGAGTCTTTAATTCCACCGGCCAAGTTTGGCGGTCATCCGCGAACAACCTGTATGCATTGCGTGTTGAACGCTATTTTTTATCGATTGAAAAACGGCTGCACCTGGCGAGATCTGCCCAAAGACTTCCCTGCCTGGGAAACGGTGTACGATTATTATCGGCAATGGTCGCTGGATGGCACGCTGGTGGGAATCCATGCCGAACTGCGGCGGGAAGTCCGAAAGCAGGCTGGCAAAGCCGAAACACCCACCGCCTGTATCATTGATTCCCAATCGGTGGAAACCGCTCAAAAAGGGGGATGCGTGGTTATGATGCGGGGAAGAAGGTCAAGGGTAGAAAGCGCCATATCGCCGTAGACACGCTGGGACTGGTCTGGGCGCGGGTGGTGCATGAAGCAGGCCTCCAAGACCGAGACGGGGCAAAGCTGGTCTTTTTAGCGCTCATGAATACACTGACCACACTGCTCCTGGTTTGGGCGGATCAGGGTTATGCTGGGCAATTGGTGGAATGGGTCAGGAATCACCACTGGGGTTGGACCTTGGAGATAGTTAAAAAGCTTGAAGGAATCAGCGGTTTCCACATCCTACCCCACCGCTGGATCGTGGAACGTACTTTCGGCTGGTACGGTAACTACCGTCTTCTGGCCAAAGAATATGAATATTCCCCGAAAAGCAGTGAGGCCGACCTGGATCTCGCCATGATACATCTCATGCTACGACGCCTACGGCTTTGAACCCACTTTTAAAACAGCCTCTAAGAACCAAAACATTTGGCTTATCCCCGGCCCTATGGGCCGGGGATTTTTACAGTTCAGAAAAGGGCCAACTGCTGAGACTGAGATATGGAGGTAATGGCTTCAGGCAATGCCGGAACCACAGAAACTGTTTGAATGGTCGCTTGTGGTTCTGGTTTCTCAAAAACATCACCATGCTTACCGAAAAAAGGAATTGTGGCGGCTGTCCACGCCGTTTCAAATACTTCCAAGGATAGCGAGTTACCCCGGATCACCTGGGCCGGAATCCCGGCCAGCGTCAACTGTAAGTAAGTCATCCAAAAGCATTGGGCGCTAATGTCAATGGCGCAAACAAACAATTGAGAAGCCGGATCGTAGCCACGCCGCTGCATAGTTTGCGCCAAAGCCAGAATCATCCCGCCAGCACCGGCAGCGGGTTCCTGGACGGTCAAATAGCCGCGCTCTTGGATCGTTGTCTCATGAGTCCCAATCGTCATTTCGGACATCATCCGGGACACTTCAAAAGGGGTAAAAAATTGGCCTTGTGCGCTGTTTAATGCTCCCAACTCTCCGGCCACCGCGCCGAGAAAATCACAAGACTGCACACCATCAAAGACCAGGGCAACCAATTCAGGATAAGCCCGAACAGCATCCTTGTCCCGGTAAGTACCCACAATCTGCATATATCGGGCTTCCAACATCTCTTTGTCTTCCGGGGCAGCCATCGGTTTGGCATAAGCACAGTAGGCTAGCTCAATAAAATCCCGGAATTTTTCGGAAGGGCTTTTTGAAGGCTCCAAGCTAGACAGCTTTTTGATAAAGGTTTTTGCCAGTTCCATGGGGTTGCTCCTTGCAAATGACTCACTCCTCCCGGCGTTAAATCGGGGTGAGACAATGCAAGGGCGCGACGACAGGAGCGGGCGGAGCCTTTACCCTTGTGTTGTCGAGGGCGAAGCCCTAAAACCAAAAAATTAGAAATATACAATACTGTACAACACAGGACTGTAGTATACTGTGCTATACAGCCCCAAACAATACTATACTGTATAATATTGTATGCAACAGTATAGTATTATACAGTACTATACATTCACACGAGTTTAGAGAGGTAGAGCAATGATAATCCTCATTGGCGGAGAAAAAGGTGGTACGGGTAAAACAACAATTTCTACCAATCTTGCAGCTATGCGGAGTAATGAAACTGGTGATCTCTTACTAATTGATACGGACAAACAAAGTAGTGCCAGTTCTTGGACCGCTATCAGAGAAAATGTCAAAGAAGTAAAGCGTATTGCTTCCATTCAGAAATTTGGGAAAAGTCTGACATCTGAAATTGCCGAGCTAAAGAAAAAATTCGCAGATATAGTCGTGGATGCTGGCGGAAGAGATAGCATAGAACTTAGGGCTGCAATGATGGTAGCAGATAAGCTAGTCATACCCATTCAGCCTTCACAGTTTGATATTTGGACACTGGGAACAATGAATGATCTAGTTGCCCAGGTTGGCACATTTAATCCAACATTAAAAGCATATGTTGTTATAAACAGAGGTTCATCGAATCCTTCAGTAAACGAGATAAATGATGCAAAAGAGTTAATGGATACTTTTGATTATTTAACCTTATGTCAGACTACAATTATTGATAGAATTGCTTTCCGGAAAGCAGCGCAACGAGGACTTTCTGTATGTGAATTGTCTCCCAAGGAAGGTAAACAAGCAGCAGAAGAAATTCAAAATCTCTATAAGGAAGTGTTCCATGGCTGAAAAACCAAAAATGAGTGCATTGCCACCAAAAAGCCAATTAACTCCAGAAGAATTTCTAGCTGGAGCGGATTCTACGCCCTCGCGATCTGAGGACAGCACCAATAGTCAGAGCAAACCAAAAAAGAAACAAACATTACCTTGGGAAGCCCCTGGAGTAAGGGCCGATGTAAAAAAGGGGATTAATCTCCAGTTGTCAGAACCATTATATTTAAAATTAAAATTCTTATCCGATCATACAGATAAAAGCCAGCAAAAAATTATAAAAGATGCGCTGGAACCTCATATCGAAAATTTATTAAAAAAGCTACTCTCCTGAGAAGAAACAAAAATATAAAACGGTACTGTACTGTATTGTACAGTACCGTTTTATATTTTATGCACCCCAATTTAAATAATGCCTCATTTCAAGAAGAATAGCCTTATACAGTACAATTCTGTACAGTACAACACAATACAGTATTGTACTTAAAGAAGATGCACAGTACAATACTGTATTGTATAACCCTAAAACCCTGAAATCATCGACCTCTGATGAAAAGATCAATGTTGACAAAAGCATAGCTCACTGTTTAGATCGTAAAATCAACAACAGTTAAGTTACTACGCAAATATAAACAAATAATGGAGGGAAAAAGCTGAAAAAGAGATAGAGTTTAAAAAATCCCTACAAAATAAAAAAGTTCCCGAGGTAAAAACACTCCCGAGAACCCTAGACAAGTTCTAATATACCTCAAGGGACTCTATTTTGCAATGGGTATTTTTTACCCAGCAAGTTTGGCAAGCATGCTGCCGATTTTGCTGTTACATCAGCGATAGAGAGGTATTTATGAACACTCAATTAAACGTTGAGGCACAGATTGATGTGCTTCAAGATTCTAAAAAAGTAATAGATAGAGTTATTGCGCCTGCGCATGGACGCGAAAATAGGAACTCAGTTGAGCAAAACGTGGATCTACAAGCTAGACTTACCGAAGGTAAGTCGGCAGAAGGAGGCAAGGAGGCAAGTAGGCGATTTTCAGTTGCTTCATCCACCCATGTTGCTTCTTCTCTGAGTTCCTATAAGGCTCAAAAACTTGCTTTTTCGGATTTGAAGGAAATTTGGAGCGTGGCGAAGGCCGAATTGCAGAAAATACTGACTCTGCCAACTTACGAAACCTGGATTTCCCCTTGTCTGCTAATCTCGGTGAAAAATGGGCAGGCTTTGCTTGCTGTACCGAACGATTTTCACTGTGAAATGATTGTAAAGCGCCGCCTACTGCCGGATATTTCCAGATGCCTATCAGCCCTCCTGGATGAGCCAATCGGCGTAAAAATCGCAGTTGAACCGGGCTTATTCCCTGAGGAAGAGGCAACGCCAACAGATCATGCACCCAAACAGGCAGAGAATAACCCTCAACGGTTATATATAAAACACCACAATCCTTATGACGACCCGGGTATAGCTTATTTACTGGATAAATATCGTCAACCAGACGGCAAAGTAAATGTTCGCTGTGTCCTGAAGTTTGCGCCAATGTTTGAGAAGCCACTGGCCAAATATGAAGATGGCGGCTGGAACATAGGCTTTGGTGCGATGATGAATGCCTGCAAAGATCACGGTCTTGCCAAGGTTGTATGGGCTATTCGTGCAGTAAAGAGGGATCGTGCGGCTGATGATTTCGGCAAGTTGTTTTATCTTGCGCTCAGAAAGGGCTTGGAGGATGCAAAATATGGCTATTGATTTCTACAACAAGCCCCCAGTTTGGGAAAAAGTGATATACCATTTGGGTGAACAGGTTGACCGTGGAACCCTCACAGTTGTCGAGAAAAACGCTTACCTGGACAGCGTAGAACAGGGTGAAGCTCTGATCGGCTGTAGTAGTTGGCATTCGATGAAGGATATGGAGGCTAAATTTATCCGAGAAAAGCTGGAAACAGTCTTCGCCGAGCATTTCAACATCAAAGTCAGGGTCAAGATGGTACTGGGCAGACCCCGGATTATCGAGAAGAAGAAGACAAAGAGTGAACCGATCTACAAGCATGAGGTTGACTTTGGGCCAATCAGTGAAAGCAGAGTATGTCAGGCGTTGCGATACATCGATCCAGACTGTGTATATCAAGACTGGATAGCGGTTGGAATGGGCTTGAAAAACGAATTTGGGGACGCTGGGCTGGAGATATGGGAAACCTGGAGCAAATGCGGACAGAAGTACCGGAAGAAAGAGTGCGCTCAGAAATGGAAATCCTTTAAGGATAAAGGCACAACCATTGCAACGATGTTCTATCTGGCCCAGCAACAGGGCTATGTGAATACTTCCGAGGTCAAGCCAATCAGACGACTTAAGCCTGCTGATGACTCTTTGTTGGCTGCCTTACATGCAACTTATGGGGATATAATCGGGATCGTGGACAACCATCCCGTTTTCAAGGCTGCCCATACACCAATAACAAAGGGGGGCTGGGGCTTTAAGAAAAAGATATTAACCGTCTACTGCAAAGTATACGGGGCCGATGTGGTTTTGACCGGCCTTCGGGTGGTTGCCAATAAGCCCAGTGTGAAACGGCCAAGAGCATATTTTACCAAGGAGCTGAAAAACGAACGCTGGGGCAAAAAATTAATGGTAACAGCAGATATGACTGGGCCAGCTCTCTTAATCCAGCAACAAGCATGAACATGAGCTTACCCAGATCACGGTAGAAAAGGGAAAAATTACACTAATCTTAGCAGCGATTTTGCTTTTTCCCGTTTTTGACCTTTAAGCATTTTGGCCGCAAGTGCTGCATTTAAACAGATCTCTTCATTAGAATCATCCAAAATCAGAGTAAGTGCAAAAGCAAAATCGCTCTTGTCCTTTAACTCTTCCCATGTTTTGTGATGTTGAGCCAAACAAACGTCTAAAAACTCTTCTAACAAGCCGTTTTCCATTACGCATTCTAATACAGTGAAGCGTTGCCAACTTGGTGCATTGTCTTTACTAGGTTCCCATACTTCAGGATAAGGCATTCTGTCTTCGTAATAGAGATAAACGCCATTCTTTTCTTGTACTTCAAGACGACAAAACTCCACCATCATCCTGTTCAGCTCTTTTGGGGTTGGACGTTCTCCCTGCCATCTTCTTTTCACAGTCATTCCCTCTGTTCTAAATGGCAACGCTATCAATCAGATAGCTATTTAAACTTCCGTTGAATCCACTGAAATAGAGCATTTCGCTGGCGAGACCCTTCTGGATAGAGGCTTTCAAAAGATAAGCCCTTTAACTCTTCATAAGAAACCTGATAATAATCTGCCAATTTATCAATCAAATCATCATCAGGAATCCGGCCTTCTTCATATCTTCTCAACTGTCCACGATCAATCCCGCACTCTTGTGAGACAGCATTTAACGACCTTGCACCTCGAAGCTCTTTTAATCTATTTCCAAGTGCATTGACAATCATCATAAGCGGATAGATAATACATGTGGTCGAATCGGCCACACTGATTAATACATGACTTCTACTGCTTAAACATAGCGGTAGTGCTGCTTTACGTTATCACAAATATAAGGTAAGGACTCAAGGAATATCATTGGAGAGCGATTTGACCCATTTGATCAGTATCTGGCGCTGCCTAGAGTCTACTGGAAACTGGTCTTCAAAACCCATAATTCTGAGGGCATCGAAAGGGACATCATAAAACTGGGCCAGTTTTTCCAAAACCTCATCAGCAGGAATTCGGCCCTCCTCATAACGTTTTAACTGAGTCCTATCAATCTGAACTTCTTTAGCAACCTGATAAATGGTCTTATCACCCCGCAGTTCTCGGAGTTTTTGTCCTAAGTGATTGTTGACATTGGACATAGTACGATGCTAACTTCAATAGAAGCCGACCCGGCTTCTAACCCTATAAATGACAAAACCACCGCCCCGGATGGGACAGTGGTTGATATCTACTTTAATACAATGGCAAGAGGTTGTCTCTGTGTTTGAGCGCATGATGGCAGAGCGCCAGCATCACAGGAATGAACTGGCAAAGCTGATAACCAAGCGACTGATGCTTTATATCAATTCCTGTGAACCAATTCCTTTGGAAAATGAAGTATCTTGCCCTCAACAAACAGAATCTCAGAACCAGAAAAATACTGTCTCATGCAATCTTTAAGCGCCAAGGATGCATTTAGGATTGTCTGTCCAGTATTGGAAAAACAATACCAGCAGCACCATAGCTCCGTTCTAGCTAAACTCAAGATGTTAAAGCTGATTCAAGAGGCAGATCAAATGCCCCAACATTTTGAAGGAGCCTGGGCAGATATTCAGACCCGCTCTCAAACTCAAGCCTCAGCCATAGCGGAACTTGTGACTGAACTTCAGAATTTGCTTGAAATCGGGTATCCATCCGAACTTTGGTAATTGTACTTTGACAACTGCATATAATTGCTGAGCTTTTGCCTTGCAAATGCTTTATGTCGGATCAAATAATTTCCATAGCATAGGAGGGTTTATTGTCTGTCCATGCGACCAAAGGTCTGGGCAGGTCTTGAGCTAAACCCAAGAGAGAGAGTCAAGATGCCGAAACTGGATAAGCCAGTTCCCGTTGAACGTCGGATTTTTTCAACCAACTTTAGAGCCTCCAGACGACTTGCAGGGATGACCTTACAACAAGTCTCTGATACTGCCAATATCAGCGTTCCCTTTATTTCAATGGTTGAGAGCGGCAATCAAAACGTAACCGTATCATCAATGGCAGAATTATCTCATGCGGTTCAAGTCCCGCTCTATATCCTACTTTCCCCAAGTTATAAACCAGAATCTTTTGAACACGGAATTTGGAAAAAGTATGTCAAAAAAGTTCAAGAGGTAATGCCTCAGATATTAGAACAACAGCTTTTAGCAGAGAATGCACGTCATTACCGAAAGCTGGCCGGTCTCACACAAGCCCAGGTGGATAAGTGGGCCGATTTTCGGGAGGGAACCACTACAGATATCGAACGACAAACCGGCAACATGAGTATTGACGTTATTGCGCCATTGGCCCCGGTTTTAGGGATTCCGTTTTTCAAACTCTTTGAGCCAAATTAAGTTTTTTTAAAACAATACGCCTATTAATTGATAGCCTGTTGACTATCGTTTCTAAACCTGCTTAAATCATGTTTAAACTATTTCGCAGGATCAAGTGTAGTTCGTGAATTCAAGTAATTGAGGAGTGAGCCTTGGGCAAGGCTGTTCTTAGCATTCAAAATTTTAATGTTGCCGAAAAACGCAAGTTGCAACGTTTGGAAGAAGATTTGCCATTCTGTATCCAAGAGGCCCGAAAACAGGCCGAAGTCATAGAAATCATGATTGATCCTAGTGGCAAAATTTTTTCAGACCGTCTTGGAACTGGTATTGAGCAGATCGGCACCATTCTGCCATCAGAAGCGGAAGCCTTGTGCAAGGTCATTGCCTCCCTGATGGATGGCGCTCTCACCAAAGAACAACCCATCTTTGAAGGTGAATTTCCTTTTTCAGGGGAACGGATTGCCATTGCCATTCCGCCCGTTACCAGTGCGGCTACGCTCAGTATCCGAAAACATGCCAGCCAAGTTTATACTCTAGAAGATTATGTGTTGGCTGGGAGCCTGACTGAGATTCAAAAATCCAGTATTGAACAATGGATTCAAGATCGGAAAAATATCCTGGTAGTTGGAGGAACCGGTTCCGGCAAGACTACCTTTATTAATGGCCTAATCGCCAAAATCATTTCAATTCATCCCCAGCATCGGCTGGTGATTTTGGAAGATACAGTGGAATTGCAATGCCTGGCTGAAAGCTATATACAGATGCGCAGTACCGAAACGGTGTCCTTGCAAACTTTAGTGAAAACCACATTACGTCATCGGCCAGATCGGATAATCGTGGGTGAAGTTCGAGGCAAAGAAGCCTTTGACCTGCTCACCTCATGGTCAACTGGGCATCCCGGAGGTGTCGCTTCCCTACATGCCAATAGTGCACTTGGAGCCTTTCCCCGACTGGAGCAGTTGAACCAGATCGCAGTCCAAACCCCACTCAAGGCTCTAATTGCAGAAGCCATTGATGCCATCATTTATTTGGAAAAAACAACAGAGGGTAGAAAAGTTAAAGAGCTTTTAGAGGTTCGCGGGTTAACCTCAGCCGGACAATATGACACCGTTTCGATATTCTAATACCCCGTAATCCACCTAGAAGAAGAGGAGATACATTTCATGAGTAGCAGCTTTAGTCGGTGGATACCGGCAGCTTTGCTGATCATTCCTGTTTCATTTGTGTTGTTTCCAGAACAAGCCAATACCCTGAGTAGCAAAGAGATTTGGACAACTCCGATTCAAAATATTGTTGATGTTATGTTAGGGCCAGTGGCGACTGCCATGATTTTGATTAGTTTTATAGGCGGGATCTATTGTTTTATGACCTGCGGGAAAATCAACGGCTTTACACGGGCTATGATCGTCATGAACCTCTGCGGTTCTATACTACTAGCTGCCAAATCCTTTATCAATAGTCTATTTGCGGTCTAATCATTTCAGTTTATTCAAGAGAGGAGAGATATTCATGAGTAATCGTTTTAACCAAGTCCTACCAGTCATTTTTCCCGTTGCCCTTTTGGCCTTTATATTGCTATTCCCTGAACAAGCTCACGCCAATACTGCTGGTGGAAGTGGGCTGCCTTGGGAAACTCCTATTCAGCGGTTTGTGGATAGCATGCTGGGACCGGTATCTTTGGCTATGGTCTTGATTGGCTTTGTGGGTGGGGTCTTTGGGTTTATGACTGGTGGTGAAATCAATGGATTTGTCCGGGCTATGGTCGTAATGATCCTCAGTGGATCAATTCTACTAGCCGCTAAACCCTTCATTAGTAGCGTATTTGGGGTTGGAGGCATCCTGTACTAATGAGCCGCCTTCGACAGATTCCAGTCTCCACCTCGCTGAATCGTCCCATCTTATTGCTGGGAGCAGAGCGCAAACCAGTCATCATTGTAATGGTTCTGACTGGGTTGCTTATTCTATCCGATATTAGCGTGTTCAAACTGGTACTGGCATTTGTTTTTTGGGTCATTGCCATGAGCCTTTTAAGGCTCATGGCAAAGGCTGACCCTCATCTTATTCAGATTTATTTAAGACGCCTGAAATATAAAGCGTTTTATCCTGCTTGCAGCCGCGCCATTAAATAGAAGGACTTGCCTGTATGCTGACCCGTACCTTCAATATTCAAGAATATCGCAGCTACCCTGATGGTGTTCATACCCTATATGCTCCTGCCTATTCAGTTGGCTCCGGGCTTGCCATGACTAAGGATTACGCATTACTGGCCGCATATGAATTGATTGGGGAAGATCCCGCCAATATGACACCCGAACAGCAAAATTATGTTGCAGAGCGTGTACAAACCACTTTGACCATGAATATCAAAGGGGGCGGCTGGGTCACCTACCATGAACTGATTCGTAAGCCCTGCGCTTCTTATCTGGACGCAAGTGAGTCCCATTTTCCCGATCCAATAACTCAAGCTATTGATGATGAACGCCGTAGAGCCTTTGAGCAAAAAGGACGGCACTATGAGAGCGTCAATATTTTGGCAATCCGCTATAAGTCACAGCTTTTAGA
>Ga0157374_10000200_pt1 | contig 55348 bp, 35 predicted proteins | sample M25metaG_FD_115308 | JGI IMG/M metagenome (GOLD analysis project Ga0157374, IMG submission 115308) | Miscanthus rhizosphere microbial communities from Kellogg Biological Station, Michigan, USA - M2-5 metaG | ecosystem: Host-associated > Plants > Roots > Rhizosphere > Soil | place: USA: Michigan...
ACGGTCCGCACCGAGATCTTCACCCGCACCTTCCCCCGCTGCGGCGTGCCCAGCCCGTTCGTCGACTGGGCGACCTACGCCGAGTTCGTCGGCATGCTGGAGCGGACCGGCTCGGCGGTCGAGTCAACGCAGCTGTGGTGGAGCGTGCGCCCGCACCACGCCTTCGGCACGGTCGAGGTGCGGATCTGCGACGCCCAGACCCGCGGCGAGGAGTCCTTCGCCCTCGCCGGCCTGATCGCCGCCTGCATCGCGCAGACCGCGCTGGACTACGACGAGCGCGGCTACGAAGGCGCCGGAGCGCCGCTGCGCGACCGTGAGATCGAGGAGAACCTCTGGCGGGCGATCCGCCACGGGATGAGCGGCCGCATGATCGACTTCCGCCGCGGCGAGGAGGTCGAGGCGGCCGCGGCGCTCGAGAGCCTGCTCTCCTGGACCGCCCCTGCTCGCGCCCAACTCGGCATCGAGGTCGACCTGCCGGGCCGCAACGGCGCCCAGCGCGCCCGCGAGGCGCTCGACGCCGGAGTCTCGATCGAGGACGTCTACCGCGATGCGGTGGCCGAGACGAGACGGACCTACGCCGCCTCCCCCCAGGGTGCCGAACAGACCTAGGACCGCTCTGGAAGCGCATTCGCCGCTCGCATATATAGACTCCCGCGCCGCCTAGAAACCAGCCGGAGGACCTAACTTGACCAGCTTTTTGACCGACTACGGAGTCGTTGTAGCGCTCGTATGCGCCGCGGCGGCTGTTGTCTACGGACTGATAATCACCCAGCGCCTGATGGCGAAGTCGCCAGGCAACGAGCGCATGCAGGAGATCTCGGGGGCGGTGCAGGAAGGCGCACAGGCCTACCTCAACCGCCAGTACACGATCATTGCCGCGGTCGCCATTCCGATCGCGATCGTGCTCTGGCTCCTGCAGGACTACAAGACAGCGATCGGATTCGTCTTCGGTGGCGTCCTCTCCGGCGCGGCCGGGTTCATCGGGATGAACGTCTCCGTGCGCGCCAACTCGCGCGTCGCCGAGGCGGCCCGTGGGGGCGTGCCGCCGGCGCTTGACGTGGCCTTCAAGGGCGGCTCGGTCACCGGCCTGCTGGTTGTCGGCCTCGCCCTGCTTGGCGTCGCCGGCTACTACGGGATCCTCGTGATCACCGGCAGCACCGACAAGGAGGCCGTCGACGCGCTCGTCGGCCTTGGCTTCGGTGGCTCGCTGATCTCGGTCTTCGCCCGGCTGGGCGGCGGCATCTTCACCAAGGCCGCCGACGTCGGCGCCGACCTGGTCGGCAAGGTCGAGGCGGGGATTCCCGAGGACGACCCGCGCAACCCGGCGGTGATCGCCGACAACGTCGGCGACAACGTCGGCGACTGCGCCGGCATGGCCGCCGACCTCTTCGAGACCTACGCGGTCACCTCGGTCGCCGTAATGCTGCTCGGCGTTCTCACCTTTACCGGCTCCGGCGGTGAATTCTCCCGCGAGGTGGCGATCTACCCGCTGATCATCGGTGGCGTCGCGATCATCGCCTCGATCATCGGCGCGCTCATGGTGCGAACCAAAACCGACCGGGTCGAGGGAGCCCTCTACACCGGCGTGATCGCTGCCGGGATTCTCTCGATCGCGGCCTTCTACCCGATCACCGATTGGCTGATGAGCGACGCGGTGCGGCTCGGCCTCAGCGCCGGTGCCGACGCGGTAAGCACCACCGATCTCTGGCTCTGCTCCGTGATCGGCGTGGCGGTCACCGCACTGCTCTTCGTGATCACCGAATTTTATACGTCGACTCGTTTCCGGCCGGTGAAGTCGATCGCCCAGGCATCGGAGACCGGTCATGCGACAAACATCATCCAAGGGCTGGCGCAGGGCTTCCAGTCAACCGCGGCTCCGGCGCTGGTGATCGCGTTCGCGATCCTCGGCGCCAACGAGCTCGCCGGCATCTACGGCATCGGCATAGCCGTCATGGGCCAGCTCTCGCTCTGTGGTCTGATCGTCGCCCTCGACGCCTTCGGGCCGATCACCGACAACGCCGGTGGCATCGCCGAGATGGCCGACCTGCCCGAAGAGGTGCGCGCGGTCACCGATCCCCTCGACGCGGTCGGCAACACGACCAAGGCGGTCACCAAGGGTTACGCAATCGGCTCCGCCGCTCTGGCCGCGCTGGTCCTGTTCGCTGCATTCAAGAGCGAATTGGCCGACGAGGCGCCGGCCGGCTTCGATCTCAACGGGCTCTTCAACCTGAGCAGCCCCGACGTGCTGATCGGGCTGATCATCGGCGGCATGATGGTCTACCTATTCGCTGCTTTCGCGATCGAGGCCGTTGGCCGCGCCGGTGGTGAGGTGGTCGAACAGGTCCGCGAGCAGTTCCGCGAGCACCCCGGAATCATGAAGGGCACCGAAAAGCCCGACTACGCCAAGACGGTCAGCATCGTCACTCTGGCAGCCCAGAAGGAGATGATCCTTCCCTCGCTGATCCCGATCGTCGTACCAGTGATCGTCGGCCTGCTCAGCGTCGACGCGCTAGGCGGCCTGCTGATCGGCGTCATCGTCGTCGGCCTCTTCGCCGCGGTCTCGATGACCGCAGGCGGCGGTGCCTGGGACAACGCCAAGAAGCTGATCGAGGACGGCGCCCACGGCGGCAAGGGCACGCTGGCCCACGAAGCCTCGGTAACCGGTGACACCGTCGGCGATCCCTACAAGGACACCGCGGGCCCGGCGATCAACCCGATGATCAAGGTCGCCAACATCGTCGCGATCCTGATCATCCCGATCGTCCACTTCTAGGCCTGAAGCGGTGAAGGGCAGGGGCGCGCGAAGCGCCCCTGCCCAGCTGGACCAGCGTGCCCTTCGCTTGAGGCGGGTGACCTCTCGCACTACCTCAACCCGTCCTTCGCTCAACGCATCAAGGATTCACGGCCCTGCCCAGACTGTCGTGACCCTCTCCATTCGGCGCTGACTCCCACGACGGCGGCTCCGGCGCGCTGACAGTAACGACCGCTAGGTCGCTCCCCAAGGTGTTGGGAAAACCTCACCCCTCAAGTGGCTTGACGATCGAAGGCTGGGTGGGACTCTCACTACGAGCAGAGGATTCGATCTCTGCCTCTACGCAGAACAAACCGAAACCGTAACTACAGTGAGAGGAACACAGAAATGAAAAAGCACGGACTGAAAGTCCTAGGCCTGTGTCTGATGGGAGGGCTCAGCCTGATGGCCTTTAGCGCTGTGGCGGCCCAGGCGGCTACCCCAGAATGGAAGATTTTAAGCACTACGCTGGCCGGCACCCGGTCGATCAGTGGCAGTGCAAAAACACAATTCTTACTTGAAACTAAAGTAGGAAAAACGGCGACTACTATGACTATTCACTGCACCACGCTTAACATTGACGATGGATTAATTTACGGCAGTGAATTTGCAACAGGCAAAAAAGGAACCGGCTTAGGGACCCTCTTATTTACCGGATGCACGACGTTACTCAACGGGGTGCTCTCGGCAGTTTGTAAACCGGTTGAACCGATCGCAACCAAAGTGAAAAACTTACTGATCTTACACAACAGTGACACATATATTTTATCCGAGCCCGAGGAAGGGACCTCATTTACAACCCTAGGCTTCGGCACTGGAGAATGCTCGGTGCCGACTACTCCAATTACGGGCTCATTTGTCTCTGAGTGCTTAACCGAAGCTGGAGTGCACGAGGACTGCGACCTTGAAAAAGTGTCGCCTTCAATTTCCACAGCCCCCGCCACTTTATTCGAAAGCGACAAACTAAGTTTTGGGGCCAATGCAATGACGCTCAAAGGTACGGCGTCATTGAAACTCATCGGCACGGACGAAGGCTGCACTTGGAGCGCAATTTAAAAAGAGCGCTAAGGACACCTAATCGCGGCAACGCGATGGCCCGCGGATATGGATCGCGCCTTGAGCGCGATCCATATCGAATCGTGCATGGAGCCACGTGCAGGGGAGAGCCCGCACGGGTAGGCCCCATGCGGGCCATGGAGCGCGCGACGGGCGAGCCTCGACGCGCCTTTTCGAAGCTAAGGCCATTTTCGGTACTCCCAGGATTGGCGGCGGGGGCACGCGGGCAGCGATCGCGTGAGAAGCGTCTTGACGGGGGAGTCTGAGCTTGTGCGATTCCTTCGAAAAGTGGGTCGTGTGCTCCTTCGTCTCTCGGAATCCAACGGGATAGGGCGCTCCTCAAGGTATTTAGAAAACTTCACCCCTTGAGTCGCTTGACGATCAAAGGCTAGGTGGGACTCTCACCAATGAGCAAAGGATTCGATCCTCTGCTCTACGCGGAACGGAGCCAAACCGTAACCTACAGTGAGAGGAACACAGAAATGAGAAAGCATGGATTTAAAGTCCTAGGCCTGTGTCTAATGGGAGTGCTCAGCATGATGGCCTTTAGCGCTGTGGCGGCCCAGGCAGTTACACCAGAATGGAAGATTTTAGGCAATACACTCGTCGGGACGCGGTCGATCAATGCTCATGCAGCAACACAGTTCTTACTTGAATCTAAAGTTGGAAAAACGGCGACAAGCCTTATTATTCATTGCAGCACATTTAACATTGACGACGGCTTAATCTATGGCAGTGAATTTAGTGTAGGCAAAAAGGGAACCAGCTTAGGAACCCTTTTATTCACCGACTGTACGACGTTACTCAACAAAGTGCTCGCACCCGTTTGTAAACCCGTCGAACCTATTAGCGCCAAAGTGAAAAACTTACTCATTTTACATAACAGCGATACTTACATCTTATTTGAGCCCGAGGAAGGCACTACATTCACAAATATCGCGTTCGGTACCGGAGAATGCTCGGTGCCGACAACCCCAATTACAGGCTCGCTCGTCTCCGAGTGCTTAACCGCAGCTGGAGTGCATGAGGACTGCGACCTGGAAAAAGTCGAACACCTGATTTCCACGGCCCCCGCCGCTTTATTTGAAAGCGACAAACTGAATTTCGGGGCTAATCCAGCCACGCTCACAGGTACGGCGTCATTGAAAATCATTGGTACCGACGAAGGTTGTACCTGGAGCGCAATTTAGTTAGGCAATGCCGGTACCAATCGCGGCATGCAGTAACCCGCTTGTTCGATATGGATCGCGCCTTCAGCGCGATCCATATCGGTCGGGCACGAGCAGAGAAGACGACGACGATCGGGAATGGGAGACGTGGCTGCCTGGCGCAGAGAAGATTCGGCTCCACCTTCGAGTTAGAAAACTACCCGAGGTTGAAAAACGAGTCGTCCTCTGGTACTACATGGATATCTTCTAGATACGCTAGAAGTTTCCAAAGAGGGTGAACTCTTGATGTGGTTGGTGGGACCGAGGTGCGCCGATGGGGGCACCCCGTAAGCCGAAAGGGCTGGAGCGGGCGGTGGGCGAGCCCGAAGCGCCTTTCGCCAAGCTAAGGCCGGGACCGGGGCAGTCCGCCTCCAACGTCGCCGCCGACCAAAGCGCGCGGATCCACGGTGCGATGATCGAGATCGTCGCCGACCGTGGCTACGAGGCGGTCAAGGTGCGCGAGCTCGTGTTGCTGGCAGGCGTCTCCTCTCGAGCTTTCTACGAGGCCTTCAGCAGTAAAGAGGACTGCTTTCTGAGGACCTACGAGATGGTCGTCCGCCACGCAGCCAAAAGGATCGTTGCGGCCCAAACGGGCGAGCACGACTGGCGCGAGCGGCCGCGCCTGATCTTCGCCGCCTTCGCAGAGGAACTCCAGATCGAGCCGGCAACAGCCCGCTTCGTGCTGTCCGAAGCTCACGCGGCGGGCCATGCGGCGATCGAACAGGCCCAACGCGCGAAGCACACCTTCGAGACCATGATTGGCGAGAGCTTCGCCCGTGCTCCGAATGGGATTGCGGTGCCACCGATGGTGATCGAGGGCATGGTGGCCGGCATCGGACGTGTGTCGCGCACCCGATTGCTCGCGGGTGAAGAGGAAGTGCTGCGAGGCCTCACAGCGGAGCTGATCAAGTGGGCGCTGTGTTACCCAGGCAAGTCAGCCAACGGCCTCGCCGAGCTCGACCGGGGATCAGTATGGCGAAACACAATGCTCGAACCGCTCGTCTCCGCGCCGGCCACCGCGGGAGGCAATGAATGGCCTCCCGCGGGAGACCGGGCCGTCATCGTAACCGCGGCCGGCAAGCTCGCCGCGGTTTACGGATACGCCCACCTGACGGTGCCACGTATCCGCTCCGCGGCCAGCGTCTCTCGCGCCGTCTTCAATACCTACTTCGAAGGTGTTGAAGACTGCTTCGTCGCGGCCCTTGATGAGCGAGCAGGTGATGCGCTCTCTCAAGCGTCTAGGGCACAGACAGCCGGGCGCGACGCATCGGGCGGAACCTATCGAGCAATTGCGGCTCTCTGCGAGCAGGTAGCCGACGACCCCATCCTTGCCAGCGTGTGCCTCGCCGATGACTTTGTTCTCAACTCCATCGGCGCTCGCTCACGCCAACGAGTGATGGGCGCCTTCGCTGAACAGTTCGTCGAGAATGGACCAATTGGCGAGAGGGCCAGCGACCTCTCGATCGAGGCGACCGCCGGTGCTACATGGGCCATCTTTAATCAACACATGATCAAGGGCTGGTCCCAGCGTAACCAGATTGCCGCCACCCTTTCCTTCATGGTCCTGGCTCCGACGGTTGGCTCCCTGACCGCGCTTACCGCAATCCAGCGTGAGCAAAGTGGCTAGCCGCTGGCCAGAGTTCGCCGTCTCGGCGCTCAGCCGGCGTATTCGTGCTTTAAACAATGTGAAACACAGTCGTCTGTTTTCCCTCTTGCGCGGTGCCTTTGCGCCGATAGGAGGGAATCCAGCGAAACATAGGAGCGCCTTCCGAGGTGTCGGAAAACTTGACCCCTCAACTCACTTGACGATCGAAGGCTGGCTGGGACTCTCACCAGTGGGCAGGGGGATTCCGTTCCTCTGCTCTATCCAGAACGGAACGAAAGAACCGTAACTACAGTGAGAGGAACACAGAAATGAGAAAGCATGGACTTAAGGTCCTAGGCCTATGTCTGCTGGGTGCACTCAGCATGATGGCTTTTAGTGCTGCTGCTGCCCAGGCGGTTACACCAGAATGGAAGATTTTAGGCACTACGCTGGTCGGCACGCGGTCGATTAGTGCCAGTGCAAAAACGCAATTCTTACTTGAATCAAAAGTAGGAAAAACAGCGACCGCTATTACTATTCACTGCAGCACACTTAAAATTGACGATGGATTAATTTACGGCAGTGAATTTGCGGCAGGCAAAAAAGGGACCAGCTTAGGGACCCTCTTATTCACTGGCTGCACGACGTTACTCAACGGCGCGCTCTCGGTAGTTTGCAAACCGGTTGAACCGATTGAAGCTAAAGTGAAAAATTTACTCATTTTACACAACAGTGACACATACATCTTATTCGAGCCCCACGAAGGTACTAAATTTACCGAAATTGGGTTCGGTACTGGAGAATGCTCTGTGCCGACAACCCCGATTACAGGCTCAGTCGTCTCTGAGTGCTTAACCGCAGCTGCGGTGCATGAGGACTGCGACCTGGAAAAAGTCGAACACTTAATTTCCACAGCCCCCGCCGCTTTATTCGAAAGCGACAAACTAAGTTTCGGGGCTAATCCAGCCACGCTCACGGGTACGGCGTCATTGAAGATCATTGGTACCGACGAAGGTTGTACATGGAGCGCAATTTAAGAAAGAGCACTACGGACACCTAATCGCGGCAACGCGATCGGCCCGCGGATGTGGATCGCGCCTTGAGCGCGATCCACATCCAAGCGGGAATGGCAGGCAAGGCGAAGACATCGGGATCGACAAAGGGACAGAGATTGATTGGGCGCAGGCTGCGGTGTGCGGGGGAAAGATGCACCTCGAGTCACCGGCCACGGAACGACTTCAGTGAGCCGCGGTTGACGCGGTGGTTTCGATACAGAGCACAACAGGAGGAGAGCTAGACCATGCAGCAGAGAATCCGTGACCAGCTCGGCACGGCGGGGCTAATCATAGGGGTGGTGGCGCTGATTGCCGCGCTTGCAGGTGGCGCGCTTGGCGCCAGCGGCGATAACGCCACGACGTCGAAGGCTAAAGTCGTCAAAGGACCTCGCGGTCCAAAGGGGCCAAAGGGCGCTACGGGGGTGCCTGGCGCCCCGGGGTCTCAGGGACCAGCGGGGGCCAATGGCAAGGACGGAGCCGCCGGAGCCAAGGGCGATAAGGGAGATCCGGGCAGCTCCGGGGAGCCCGGTAAATCCGTCACGGTAACCGCGGCAACTTTGCTCCAGTGCGCTGAACTTGGCGGCGCCGTAGTCAAAGAGCAAGGTGCAGCGAGCGGCATCGAGGTCTGTAACGGCAAAGAAGGGAAGGAAGGCGCTGAGGGGCCCGAAGGTCAACCCTGGACGCCCAACAAAACCCTGCCTGTGGGCGCGACCGAGACTGGCGGTTATGGGTTCAGTGGAGCCGCCTCCGGCGAAGTCGTCACGGCGATCTCCTTCACGATTCAGCTGGCCCAACCGCTCGCTCCGACAAACGTTCACTTCGTCACTGAAGCGGAGCAAACAGCACATTCGGTTCCAGCGTGTCCGGGAAGTCTCGCGGCGCCCAGTGCGCTTTCTGGCGAGTTGTGCGTCTACGAAGGCACCCTTAACAATGCGGGCGTCCCTGTAGTCGAAACGCTCTCTTTCGCTGGTCCGGGAACCAGTAGGGCGGGGGCGACCCTGACCTCCATCGTGGGTGCCGGTGCTTCATATGGCGCTGGCAGCTGGGCGGTAACGGGCTGAGCCATCTGAGGTAGCAGGAAAGGGAGGGAGACCCCGGGCGACCAGCCATCGCCCGGGGTCCACGAGCAGCTTCTAGGTATCACAACACGATAGGGAGATCACCGAATGAGACGCCTCGCAATCCTCGCAGTCACAACAGGACTGTGCCTTTCGTCGCTTGCAACCGCAAGCGCGTCCGCCGCGGCTCCGGTTATTTCGCTGACCACGGTCTCCTCGGCGACAGAAACCTCGGTGGTCCTGGAAGCCGACATAAACCCGGGTGGCAAGGCAACTGAATACCACTTCGAGTACGGCCCCGAAGATTGCGTTCTCCAAGCCTGTGCGCAAACCCCTGGCGAAGTTCTTCTCAAAGCGGAATCACCCCAACGGGTTAAAACGCTGCTCGAAGGCCTTGCCCCGGGGACGACTTACCACCTGCGCGTGGTAGCGCGAAACGGCGATGGCGAAATACCGGGGCCTGATCGCACCTTCACGACATACGCACCCACGGCTATCTTTACCGCCTGCTCAAACGATGCCTTTCGCGTCAACCATCCCAGCGACAGACTTCCTGATTGCCGCGCCTATGAGCAGGCCAGCCCGATCGCGAAGAATGGCACCGACGCCGGCGGCAACATCTTCCAGGTTCAGGCCTCGCTCGCCGGCGATGCGATCACTTTCTTGACCAACTCTGGCGTTCCCGGCGGCGAAGGCGCCCAAGAGTTCCCCAACTATATCTCTCGTCGCGGGGCGGGCAGCTGGTCCACTCAGGGCCTGCTGCCAGCGCCAAGCTTCGGCGAGAGGGCCAACGTCCTCGGCTGGACTCCCGACCTCGCCTATGCCTTCGACTCCGCGGCCTTCGCGGGAGGATTCAGCAACGCTCTGCTCCTGCGCCGCAGCGCCGATGGGCAGATCCAAGAGCTGGTCCAGCCGACGCCGGAAGCGCTTTATGTCTTCGGCGGGGCCTCTGCCGATAACTCCAAGCTCTTCCTCGAGGCGAAAGGCGCCCAACTCACCTCCGGCGCCGCCCCAGGCCGTGACAACCTCTACCTGCTCGACCGCGACACCGGTGCCTTCAGCCTGGTGGGCATTCTCCCCGACTCCGCCTGCGCCTCGCCGCCCTGCACCCCACCCGGTGGCTCCTTCGTCGGGCCCTACGACTGGTGGGCGGGCACCAATGCTGACACCCTCGCACGGGGTGGCGCCGCCAATGCCCCGGGGATCACCGGCGCGCCCGGCTATTTCACTCAAGAGCAGCACGCGATCTCCGCCGACGGCGACAAGGTCTATTTCACCGCCGGCGATACCGGCCAGATCTACCTGCGAAAAGGCCTTAACGGCTCGAGCCCCACCACTGCCCATATCTCGGCCTCGCGCAAGACGAACGGCACAGGCCCGGGCAACATCGACGCCGCCGGAACCCAGCCCGCCGCCTTCGTGGGCGCAAGCGCCGACGGGTCAGCCGCCTTCTTTACCTCCTCGGAGAAGCTGACCAACGACGCCGACACCGGTCCGGAACCACCCCCAGCGGCGATCGCCCGCGCCGACCTCGACGGTGGCATGGTTGAGAAAAGCTTCCTGCCCGCTCATGCCTCTGCGGTAGCTGTGGGCGACGGCTATGTCTACTGGGCAAACCCTGAAAGAGGCGCAATTGGTCGCGCCAAACTTGGCGCGAGTGGACCTGAAGACGTCGAAGAAGACTTCATCGAAGGCGCCGACAATCCTCAAGGGGTTGCGGTGGATTCCGAATACGTCTACTGGACGAATGCCGATGGGGACCAGCCTGGGGAAGGGACAATTGGACGAGCTGACCTGGATGGCGATCCGGCTAGCGTTGACCAGACGTTCATCCCAGGAGAAGTTGAAGTCGGCGGCGTTATGACCAAAGTCGTCAGCGATCCGCAGGGGATTGACGTGGACAGCGCGCATATCTACTGGGTAAACGTCAGCGTGAATAGTGGTACGCAGGCTGGCCAGGTAGCGCGCGCGAATCTCGACGGAGGTGATGTGAGGCCGAAATTGATCCCCTGCTGCGCGTGGGGCGACATTGCGGTCAGCGCGACCAAGCTCTACTACTCGAGAGTCATTGAGCCCGGCGCAGGCAGCGACGGCTTCATCCGCCGCACGAATCTCGACGGAACCGGCTTGGAAGAAGTGGGGGGTCCCAACGCAATTCTTAGCCATTCCATGGAACCACCTGCCCTGGCCCTCGATGGCTCCCACCTCTACTTCACCAATCCGGCTACCGGCGTGATCGGTAGCTCTAACCTCGACGGCAGCGCTCCGCAGGAACTGATTAAAGGTGCCGGTCACCCGCAGGGACTAGCCGTCGACGGCGCTCACATCTACTGGTCGGCCAACCAAAAGGTGGTCCCCAACGCCGGTAATGACCTCTACCGCTATGAAGTCGACGGGGGAGCCGGCGTGCTCACCGACCTCAGCGCCGATCAAAACCCATCCGACCCCAACGGCGCCGAAGTGCAGGGTTTCCTCGGCTCCTCCGAGGACGGCTCCCACGTCTACTTCGTCGCCAACGGCGACCTCGACGGCGCCGGGCCGGCCAGCTTGGGCAACTGCAAACGAAGCGGCTCAGGCCGCTTCGACTACAGCGGCAAGTGCAACCTCTATCTCGTTCGAGGAGCTGCGCTCACTTTCATCGCAAGACTAGACGCGCTGGGAGACGGAGATATCTCCGATGCGGCGAACTGGCAGCCGAACCCGGCCTGGGGGGCGAACTTTCGGCAGGTGAGCACAGGGCGGGTATCTGGAGACGGACAGACGCTGCTCTTCCGTTCGCGAGAAAAACTGAGCGACTACGACAACGCAGGGACGCCGGAGCTCTATCGGTTCCGGGTCGGCGACTCGGGATCATCCTGCGTCTCGTGTAACCCCAGCGGGGCGCTTCCCAAAGGGGTGCCGACGCTGCGCAGCATCCGGCCGCCGAGCGTGAAAACGAACGTCGAAGTAAAGCCCGTGCTGACCCGCAACCTTTCCGCCGACGGGCAGCGGGTGTTCTTCGAGTCGCCCGAGAAGCTGGTCGCCGAGGACACTAACGGCGATCAGGTATGCCCGCTAGTGGGCGGCGCCCACAATGGGGCAAACCAGGTGCCCGCCTGTCAAGACGTCTATGAGTGGGAGGCCCAGGGCGCGGGCTCATGCGTGAGCAAAGGGGGCTGCCTTTACCTGCTCTCCGGCGGCACGAGTCCCAGCCCCTCCTTCCTCGGCGACGCTTCGGCCTCGGGCGAGGATGTCTTCATCTTCACCCGCGAGCAGCTAGTCCCGCAAGACCAAGACACGATCCAAGACCTCTATGACGTCAAGGCGCTAGGTGGCCTAGCCGCCCAAAACCAGCCCCCGGCGCAGATCTGCGCGAGCCTGGAAGCCTGCCATGGGCACTCGCCGCAGCCCCCGGCGATCGAGCCTCCGCCCGCCTTCAACGGGCCCGCCAATCCCAAACCCAAGCGCGGCGCAAAGCACCGTCGCAAGCGCCACCACCATCACCGTAAGCACAAACACACGCATAAGCACAAGCACGGCCACGCCAACCGAGGGACACGCCGATGACCCGCCGCCGAGTTTCACTTGCCGCCATGCTGGCCGCCCTGGCAGGGGCGCTCATGCTCGCCCCCGTGGCCAACGCCGCCACCGAAAAACCCGCCTGGAAGCTTCATCTCAGCTCGCAACCGACCAACTTCGCCCAGGGCGGCGAGCAAAGCGAATACGTCCTTTATGCGACCAACGTGGGGTCTGCCCCCACGAGCGGTCCGATCACGCTCACCGAGGCCCTGCCCGAGCACCTTACGCCGATCTCGGCAAGCAGCTCGGCTTGCACGATCGCCCCGCCGATCGTTACCTGTGTCTTCCCCGACACCGTGTGGCCCGGTGAAGTCATCGGCGTCGACGTCGGCGTCAGCGTCGATCCCCTGCTCGCGCAGGGGTCGCCCCTCGTCAACAAAGCCAAAATCGAAGGGGGCGGCGCCTCACCGGCCGAAGCCTCCACCACCACGATAGTCACCTCGATCCTGCCCGACTTTGACTTCCTCGCCGGCGCGGAGGGCCTCAGCGCCTCCCTCACCGACGTCGAAGGAGAGCCCCAGACCCAGGCGGGCTCACACCCCAATCAGTTCACCGTCGACGTGGTCTTTCCGAGCAGGAAAGGCAACACCGCGCAAGTCGGCGAACCGCCGATTATCGGCGTCGATGGCGGCGTGCGCGACCTCACCACCTACCTTCCGCGCGGCTTGGTCGGCAACCCGGCCGCCACGCCGATGCAATGCACCGAGGCCCAGCTCGAGGGAGTGGGCTGCCCCGAAGGCTCACAGGTCGGCAACGTGGACGGGCTCACCGTCCCCCTGGTCAACGTCACCCCAGTCCAGTCCCCCCTTTACAACATGGTGCCCCCGCCGGGTGCGCCCGCCGCCTTTGGCTTTGACGCGATCGGGGTCGGCATCTTCATCCACATCATCGCCGGCATCCGGCCGGGCGACTACGCGGTCTTTGCCTCCTCCAATGACGTGCTCTCGCGCTTTGCCAACCCGGTCCTCGGCGCCCGGGTGCAGCTTTGGGGAGATCCCTCGGCGGCCAGCCACGACCACAGTCGGGGCGAGTGTGCAACCGAACTGAAACCGCCCGAGGCGGCCTGTCCCGTCGACCCCCAAAGCACGGCCTTCCTGACCCTGCCAACCGCCTGCTCGGACTCGCTCGTGATGCAGGCCGAGGCCGACAGCTGGGGCCATCCGGACGCCGTTGCCTCGGCTGAGGTCCCCTTCACCGACCTCAAAGGCGATCCGGTTGGGGTGAAGGACTGCGACAAACTCCAGTTCGAGCCGTCGATAAAAGTTCACCCGACGACCAACCTCACCGACAGCCCCACGGGCCTTGACGTCGAGCTGAGCCAGCCGCAGGACTTCAGCCTCAGCGGCACCTCTACGGCCAACCTAAAGGACGCCACGATCGTCTTTCCCCCCGGCTTGGCGGTAAACGCCTCCCAGGCCAACGGGCTTGAGGCTTGCAGCGCCGACCAAATCGGCTTGCAAAGTGGCGTAGGGGGAACTCCGGTGCGCTTCTCGGGCGATCCGGCCGCCTGTCCTGAGGGCTCAAAGGTCGGCACGGTCGAAGCGACCTCGCCGCTACTGGCTCAATACAACGGCGAAAGCGAAGTGCAGCGCGACTCGCAGGGCAACCCGATCCCAGAAGTGCTGCATGGATCCCTCTACATCGCCAAGCCCTTCGAGAATCCCTTCAACTCGCTGATCGCCACCTACCTGACGATCGAAGACCCCCGCTACGGGATCGTGATCAAGCTAGCCGGCAAGGTCGAACCCGACCTCGCCACCGGTCAGCTGAGGACGCGCTTTGCCGAAAACCCGCAGCTGCCGGTCCAAGACGTGCGCGTGCACCTCTTCTCGGGTTCCAGGGCGCCGCTTCAGACACCTCCCACCTGCACCACCTACACCACCAGCGCCAACCTCACATCCTGGAGCGCTCCCAGAGGCCCCGACGTCGCCGCCACCGACTCCTTTCACCCGACTGCCACTCCTCTCGGCGGTCCTTGCCCCAGCACCGAGGCGCAGCTGCCAAATGTGCCGTCCCTGGCGGCCGCCACGCTCTCACCCCAGGCCGGCACTTATAGCCCGCTCATCTTCAAGCTCTCCCGCGCCGACGGCACTCAGCGCCTGGCCAAAATCGAAACCACCTTGCCACCGGGGCTCTCTGCCCGCTTGGCGGGAGTCGGCCAGTGCTCAGAGGCACAGCTTGCCAAAGCCCAGGCCAGAGAACAGCCAAACCTGGGCGCCCTCGAGCAGGCGGACCCAAGCTGTCCAGGCTCTTCGGAAGTCGGCGTGGCCAACGTCGGCGCCGGTGCGGGCCCCACGCCGTTCTACGTCCAGGGTCACGCCTACCTAGCCGGGCCCTACAAGGGTGCGCCACTGTCGCTGGCGATCATCACCCCGGCGGTCGCCGGCCCCTTTGACCTGGGGGCAGTGGTGGTGCGAAGCGCCGTTGAGATCGACCCAACCACCGCTCAGGCCCGCGCCGTCTCCGATCCCCTGCCGACCATCCTGCAGGGCATCCCGATCGACGTGCGCTCGGTGGCGCTGAAGATGGCGCGCCCCAACTTCACGATCAACCCGACATCCTGCGACCCACTGGCCTTCTCGGCCGCGGCCACATCGACGCTGGGCCAGGTCGCGGGGCTCTCAAGCCCCTTCCAGGCCGGCGGCTGCAAAGCCCTCCCTTACAAGCCGAAAAACCACACCCGCCTCTTCGGCCCGATTCACCGCGGCGGCCACCCCCGCCTTCGCGCCGTCTTTGAGGCCAAGCCCGGCGAAGCCAACAGCGCCCGCATCTCCTTTGCCTTGCCGCACTCGGAGTTCATCGACCAGGCCCATTTCCGCACGATCTGCACCCGGGTCCAGTTCGCCGCAGACCAGTGTCCAGCCGGCTCCACCTACGGTCACGTCAAGGCGACCAGCCCCTTGCTCGACTATCCGCTCGAAGGGCCTATCTACCTGCGCTCTTCGACGCACCAGCTCCCCGACACTGTGCTGGCGCTTCACGGCCCGCCCCGGCAGCCGATCGAGGTCGACCTTGTCGGCCGCGTGGACTCGGTCAACGGCGGGCTTCGGACGATCTTCGAGGCCATTCCCGATGCGCCGGTAACCAAGGCGATCGTAACCCTGCAAGGCGGTAAGAAGGGGCTCTTTCAGAACTCGACCAACATCTGCAAAGGCACCCACCGCGCCACGCTGAAGCTCAACGGCCAAAACGCCAAGACCTATGACTCGAAGCCGGCGCTGAAGGCCGATTGCGGCAAGTCCCCTAAGAAGAAGCCCAAGGGATAGCGCCGCTGAACCTCTATCTCCCTGGCTCACGCTTCACGAGAAGCAAATACCAGTCCATCCAGTAAACAAGGAGCAAATCAGTCATGAAAAAGAACAGAACGAGGGTGGTGTGCACGGCGCTTGCCGTTGTCTCACTTGCCGCGCTCGCTCTCGCGGGGAGCGCCTCGGCGAAACTCGTGGGCGCCTTCACCGTGTTCCAGCAGTGCCCCTATACCAATCCAGAAGCCAACCGCTGCATCTACTCGGTGACCGAAGGCGGCGAAGTCGTCCTCGGTAACAAGAAAGTGCCGATCGTCAACCCGGTCACCCTGCAGGGCGGCTACACCACCGCGGTGGCGGAATTCTCCAAACTCGTGGCGGCTACCAACGGCATCACGCTCTCAAAAGCCGCCCAGCCCGTCCCCGGTGGCCTGGCCGGGATCGTCCCCGATGCATCCTCACCAGCGCTGGTCAAAGCCCTGATCAAATTTTTCTTCGAAAATAGCCTGACCGGCGTCAACTCGACCCTGGAACTGGCCAAGCCGGTCAATGAAGTGATGCTCAGCGAACTGCACCTCGCCGAAGAAGAAGAAGTGGCGCTGAAAATGCCGGCGAAGTTCCACCTCGAAAATCCCTTCCTGGGCAAATCGTGCTTCGTCGGCTCCTCGACCTCGCCGGTGATGCTGGAACTGACCACCGGCACCACCAGCCCGCCGGCTCCAAACACTGCGATCAAAGGCAGCGGCGGTGAATTCGAATTCCTCGAAGAAGGCCGGGTGCTGCGCACCAAAAACAACGAACTGGTCGACAACGCCTGGTCCGCACCGGCGGCCAGCGGCTGCGGAGGGATCCTCAGTTTCCTCGTCAACCCGATCATCAACGCGCAAATCGGTCTGCCGGCGGCGAAAGGCAAAAACACCGCGATCCTCAAAGGCACGACCACGATCGCGACCGCCCTGGCGGTGAAAAAAAACAATGAAAACAATCCATAAGTCGATCACCGCGCAAGGAGATGATGAGACGATGAAACGCAAGGCAACAAGCGTCTTCGGAACGGTCGCGCTCGTGGCGCTGGTGATCAGCGCCGTGTTCGCCGGCAGCGCCGGAGCAAGTCCAGTTTGGAAGTTCAACGGCACTGAACTGAGCGGCTCGGAGGTTGTCGTCGGAGGAGCTTTGGAAAGCTCGATGACGATTCCAGGCCTGACCACGAAATGTGCCAATTTCCTCTACAAACTGAAAGTGTCAAACAGCGCTGGGCTCGGTAAAGGGGAAGTAACAGAAGTTCCCCTTTACAACTGCACCACCAATAGCGCAGCCTGCACTGTCAAAACGATTGCAGCCGAAAGCCTGCCCTGGCTTTCAAAACTCTCGACAGTGAGCGCGAAAAATTACATCGTCATAGAAGGCGTCAAAGTGGCGATCCTCTATGCCGGTGAAGAATGCGTGCTGGGAGGGACCCTGGTCACGGTCAAAGGATCGGCCGGTGGCCTGGTCGATAACACGGTCGAAACCGCGACGTTCAATTCCACGACCCTGACGGCGACTGGAACTGAACTGAAAGCGCTTGGCCAGAAAATCGAATGGAATGGCGTATTTCCAACCGAAGCATTCGAATGGCACAGAGAACAGGCGCTGACGGTTTCATAGCGCCTTTGCCCGCGAAGCCCGCGAGCGCCGGGGACGATCCTGGTGCTCGCGGTCGCGGTGCTGTTCTGCGTCTCGGGCGGCGGAGGGGGCTCCCGCGCCGAGGCCATGGGCACTTTTGGCTCTTCCGCAAGGAGTCTGCAGGCGATCGCTGCCGCCCTCTTCACGCGTTGAGCGCCCAACCCAAGTCTTCATCGATCAGAAATCACAAAACAGGAAGAGGGAAGAAATGTCCATCAAGCACACAAGGACGAGGGTGGTGTGTACGGCGATGCTCGCCGTCGCATTGACCGCGCTCGCGTTCGCCGGTAGCGCCTCAGCGAAACTCACCGGGGCCTTTACGGTCTTCGGCCAGTGTCCGACCGCCAATCCCGAAACCAACCGCTGCATCCACGCGGTTACCGAAGGCGGCGTAGTCATCCTCGGCAAAAAGAAAGTGCCGATCGTCAATCCGGCGGTTCTGCAGGGTGGCTACACCGCATCGGTTGAAGGGTTCTCGAAAATGATCGCCGCCAAAAACGGGATCACGCTCTCGAAAGCGCCCCAGCCCGTCCCCGGCGGTCTTGCCGGTCTGGTCAACTGCAAAGAAATCAGCAACTTCCTGCTGCGGGTCAGCTGTGAAGTGACCTTCGAAAATGGTCTGACCGGTGTTAACTCAACACTTGAGCTCGCCAGGCCCGTAAACGAGGTTCTAATCAGCGAATTGCACCTCGCTGAAGAAGAAGAAGTGGCACTGAGACTGCCGGTCAAGGTTCATCTCGAAAACCCGTTCCTAGGTTCGTCTTGCTACGTCGGCTCGAGTAGCTCGCCGTTGATTTGGGAACTGACGACCGGCACCACCAGCCCACCCGCTCCCAACACGCCGATCACCGGCAGCGGTGGCGCAATCGAATTCCTCGAAGAAGGCCGCGTCCTGAAAACCAGTGAAGCAGAACTGGTCGACAACGCCTGGTCAGCCCCCGGCGCCAACGGTTGCGGCGGGTTCCTGGTCGAACTCCTCCTCAACCCGATCATCAACGCCTCGGTTGGGGTGCCCTCGGCGAAAGGCAAAAACACCGCCATCCTGGTCAACACGATCACCGTCGCCACGGCCAAAGCCGTGAGGACGAATGACGAAAACAACCCGTAGGCAACGCTAGAAGCATTGGACCGCGAGCGCCGGGGGAGACCCCCGGCGCTCGCTACGTCGGGGGTTTCGGACTCGCCGTCCAGGTCGGCCTCGTCGCGATCGAGACGATCTCTAACCTAGCCGCAGAGGCCGAGGGGATCGAGGAGATCGAGTACCGCAGAGTCTCTGGTCGCCGGAGCTGGTGCGGTGCCTCTAATCGGTGGTTACGGGGATTAAAAAGTGTGGGCAATGGCAGGGGTCAAACTGATGTTCTCCGTCGGAGATCTCATAACCGCCTAGCCGGGGCGGACGCGTGGCCGGCCACTCGCTGGCCGCCGATCAGCCACGCCTGGTCGATCTTGCCCTGCGCCTCTTTTCGGCTTCTGACAGCTCGGCGTCGAAGGCTGGTGCGGGGCACGGTCAGCATCGAGTGGATGTGGATGCCGCGGCGCTTGGAGGCGAGCTTGACTGCGGTCGCGGCCATCTCCTTCGAGAACGGCTCGCCGTCCTCGCCGCGCGCTGGTCTTCGGTTGGAGAGCTACCGCTCAGGAAAGTTGAAGAGCAGGGCACATTCTGGTACCAATGAAGTACTTTCAGGTACTAAGGGAGAACCGTGCATTCAGCGGGAGCTCCAAAGAGGAAGGAGCGGGGGTCTTGCGACGGCGAGCTGGCGGGGTGTGGTCATGGCGGTAGCGCGTCAAGCGCGGACGTCGCCCGAAGCCCGGGCGCCCGAAGCGCTGTACGACAAGCTGCGTCCGGGGCCAGGAAGGGCGGCGTCGGAAGTAGCCGCTCATCAGCGGACGCGAATCCACAACGCGATGGTCGAGCTCGTCGGAGAGCGAGGCTATGCCGCCGTCAAAATGCGCGATGTCGTGCGGCTGGCCGGCGTATCCACGCGAAGCTTTTACGACAACTTCGAGAGCAAAGAGGATTGCTTTCTCCGCACCCATGAGTTAATCGTGCGTGGCGCTGCACGGCGGATCGATGCCGCGCAGGCCAATGAGCTCGATTGGCGGCAGCGGCCGGGGCTGGTCGTTGATGCATTCGTGCGCGAAATTGAGAGGGCGCCTCACGCGGCTCGTCTCGCCTTGGTTGATGCATACGAAGCCGGGATTGATGCGCTCGAGCAAGCGTGGCGCACCGAAAGCATGTTCGCCGCTCTGATCCGTGAGGGGGTCGCCCGCGGTCCGGATGGAGTCGTCGTGCCACCGCTTGTAACGGAGGGAATAGTGGCGGGCGTTGCTCGTGTTGCCCGCTCTCGGCTACTCGCTGGCGAGGAAGAGGACCTCAGCAATCTTAGTAGCGAACTGACCGACTGGGTCCTGAGGCTCCTCGATGGGTCTGCCGCCGAGCTTGCCCTCCTCGATAGACGATCGGTGTCGTTCGGTGACGGGATCGCTGAGGCGCAAGCGCAAGCGCAACCTGAGGACCCCCGCACGAGCATTCTTGCTGCCACCACCGAGCTTGCCGCGTCCGACGGCTACGCCTCCCTGACGATTCCGCGCATTCGCGCTCGCGCGGGTGTTTCCCGGGCAGCTTTCAATGCCCACTTCACCGGTCTCGACGACTGCTTCCTAACCACCCTGAAACTTCGCGCCGGCGAGGCCGTGGCCGAGGCCGCCACCGCACAAGCATCCGGACAGACATGGGCTGGCGGCATCTACCGCGCGATCGTGTCTCTATGCGCCCAATTTGGAAGCGACCCCCTCCTTGTCAGCCTCTGCCTAGATGACGACTTCGCTCCCGGCTCTAGCGGATCGTCTTGGCGCCAGCGCCTGGCGGCCGCCATCGTCGATTCGGTCGGTGTCAGCGCTCCTCCCGAGCATCGCCCCAGCCGACTCGCCAGCGAAGCCTCCAAGCATGCCATCTGGGAGCTCTATCACCACGACATCGTCAGGAGCCCCAGACCAGAGGGACCGCAGATTGCCGCCGCACTCGCATATGTAGCGCTGGCACCCGCGATCGGTGCGTCTGAGGCTGTGGCCGCGATTCGCCGCGAGCAAACGGCTTAGGCCGGCTCCAGCCCAAGCGCTCAGGCCGGGCTCCTTGCTCTGGCCGGGCTGTCATCCGTCCCCCTCAACGGAGGCGTCCAGTTCGGCCTGCGGCAGATCTCCCAGTTGCGAACCAGGGCCGAATCTGGTACGACTTAGAAAACATCTAGGTACTATCTAGTATTCAGCGGAGAGGACCGGGAGGGCTTGTGGCACCTGGGGGAAGCAGTGGGAGGGCTAATGGCAGCGACGCGTGAGCCGCTGCCTGTAGCGCCCGAGCGGCCCGATCCGCTCTATTCGAAGCTGAGCCCAGGGCCGGGACGGTCGCGGGTTGAGGTAGCAGCTCATCAGCGCGAGCGGCTGCTCAAATCAATGGTTCAAATCACTGGTGAGCGCGGCTACACAGCTGTCACGGTGCGCGAGCTTGCGCAGTTAGCAGGGGTTTCGACTCGCGCCTTCTATGAGCACTTCGAAGGTAAGGAGGAGTGCTTCCTCCGAACCTACGAGCTGGTCGTGCGCCGTGCCACAACACGGATCGTCATCTCACAACGTGGCGAGCCCAACTGGCTGGAGCGGCTGCATCTTGCCTTTGCCGCGTTCGCGCAAGGAATTGCGACGAAACCGGACGGTGCTCGCCTGGCATTGGTCGAGCCTTTTACCGCCGGGCCCGCAGCGCTCGAACGCACACGGACAACGGAGGGCGCCTTCGAGACAATGGTGGGCGAGGCTTTCGCCCGCGCCCCGGGAAGGCCTGAAGTTCCAACGCTAATTCTCAAGGGCATTGTGGCGGGGATCACCTCCGTGGCACGCGCACGACTGCTCACTAGCCGGGAGGGAGAGCTGCCCGGCCTCGTCGATGAGTTGCTTGATTGGACACTGTCCCTCTGCAGCGTGGAAGCCACTGAACTCCGGGAGCTGAACCGGGGGGTTGCATGGGCCAGCATCCCGGCCAAGTCCGCAATTGCGGAAAGCCTTCGGAGAAACGAGAAATTTTTATACACAGACGATCGCGGCTTGATCCTCTCAGCCGTTACGAAGCTCGCCATTAGTGAGGGCTGCCAACAGCTAACAGTGCCGCGCATCCGCGATGCTGCCGGTGTTTCGCAGCGCAGCTTCAGCACGGAGTTCACTGGCGTCGAGGATTGCTTTATCGCCGCGCTCGACCAGCGCATTAGAAACGCGCTCAAGTTTGCCGCCAAATACCAAACAGGTCGTACTTGGCCTGAAGGCGTCTATCGCTCCATTTCCTCTTTCTGTGTGCAAATTGCCAATGATCCGATGGTGGTCCAGTTCGGGTTCATAGAGGCCCTTGCTGCGAACACCAACGGAATGCGTCGCAGTGAAGGCCTTGCATTAGACATAGCCAAGCTCATCAAGAACGACGCCACCGAAACTCATCTGCCCTCTGTGCTAGATCTGGAGGCCTCTGCAGGCGCTATCTGGGGCGTTCTGCATCACTCGATCCTCGCCGGCCGTGCCCAGCAATTGCCTCGGGCAGCGGCGACTCTCTCTTTTCTCGCCTTGGCTCCGACAATCGGTCCTCCGGAGGCCTTGGAGACGGTCCGCCGCTGGCAATCAAAGGGCTCGAAGGCCGGGCGATAGAAAACATGCTGATAGAAAACTTGACCAAGGCAGTTGCAAGCGCGATCCTCGCCAACGTGCGGTGGCAAGTATGCCTCCGGATTAACCGTAACCACGTTTGAGAGGAAAGCAAATGCACAAGCATGGACTCAGGACTCTCGGCCTTTCCATCATGGCTGCACTCGGCCTGATGGCTTTTGCCGGAGTTGCCCAGGCAGCAACCTTATCCGATGGCGGGAAAGCCGGCACGTTCTTAGTTTCGTTAGGCACTGCATTAGTACCAAATACAACAATCGGAGGATTAGGTACAACTACCGGAACACTGTTAGTTGCGGGTAGGAACCTCGACATTTTATGCACCCACACCCATGTGCTGACAGGTTCAAAATTCATATCTTCCACTGAAGGTTTACTTTTACTCTTATTCTTAGGATGCGAAACCTTCGAACACAACAATCACGCAGTTAAACTGCCTTGTGAAATACCCGGAAAAGACATTCATGCTCACGCAATTATCAAACCAAAGTTACATGAAGGCAAATTATTCGTGTTAGCGTCCGGCGCTCCGTTCACTAAATTCACCTACGCTAGCGGTACAGGTTGCCCACTTCCCCTAGCGGTTGAAATTTCCGGCTCAGTCGTCGCTGAAGTAGAAGAAGATAGTGCTTCGAATTTAGTTTCACTTAGTGAAGCTATTCAGAAATTATTCCAGTCAGGCGGCGTTGGGGACAAACTGCTGTACGGCACATTCGAATCGTTTGTCAATGCAGATGCGAAAGCCGAATTGACTGGCGCACATGCCGGACTCAAATTCGGTTGCATTTAGGCAAGGTCAGTAGCTGAGTAACAGGTAGTCACAGAAACACATCCGGAGGATCGCGGGACCGCTTCCAAAATGCGGTCCCGGATCCTCCGGGTTTAAGGGCAGGAACTGGAAGCAACGGGGCTGGACCAATAGGCCCGATCAGGTCTCAGCAAGGGGGCGTAGATGGAGCCAAAAGCACGGAAGAGGCAGGGGTCATGGACAGGAGAACCTGCGTGACCGGGAAGTCAATCAAGGCCGGCCGGGGAAGCCGGGTAACCGCAAGCCAAGGAGAGAGAGTCTGATGTACTCACGCCTACGCGAGCAGTTCAGCACCACAGCGTTGATCCTCTCGATCATCGCCCTAGTGTTCGCAATGCTGGGTGGCGCCTACGCCGCCTCGCAGTCCAAAGTCGTCAAAGGCCCTCGGGGCAAGACGGGCAAGACGGGCAAGACGGGCGCGCAGGGCCCGACAGGTCCTGCAGGCCCCGCGGGGCCCCCCGGCGCTAAGGGCGACGCCGGTGCTCAGGGTGCGGTCGGACAAAACGGTAAGTCCATCATCGTCACGCCGATCGCAGAAGAAGAACCCAAATGCGAAGAACGCGGTGGTGCCGAAGTCAAGCAAGAAGGCGCTGTCTCTGGCGTTGAAGTCTGCGCTGGCGAAGAAGGCTCGCCCTGGAGCGCAGGAGGTACCTTGCCCAAAGGAGCTACCGAGACCGGTGGCTGGGCGTTCAACACCACGGCAGGCGCCGGTGAAGTCTACGCGCCGATCTCTTTCAACATTCCCCTTAAAGAAAAACTTGACGAAAATCATGTCCACTTCGCAAGGGAAGCGGGCTTCGCGACTACCTGCACTGGGGAACTGGAATCACCTACCGCTCCCAGCGGTCACCTATGCGTATATAACTCTGCGTTCGGCGGCCTAGCCAACGCGACCTTCAACATCATCACGAGCCTTAGTTTCAGCGGGGTTAAAGAAGCCAGCGCATCCGGTGCTCTCCTTTACTTCACGATCACCGGAGAACCGGCATTCGGTTATGGCAGTTGGGCGGTGACGGGATAAGGTATTCGTCCCTGATTCGGCACAGGGTGGGCACCAGGGTGGTAGAGCCACCTTGGTGCCCACGTGAGCATCGCTTAGATCAACTTGCACAAGAAAAGAGAGAATTGCCAATGAGACGCCTCACAACCACCTTCACAGTCGTGACGGCGCTTTGCCTGGCCTTCTGCGCCACTAGCGCATCGGCCGTGGTCCCGGTGATCCTCAAAACCAGCTCCTCCCATGTCACGGCCACCTCGGCGACGCTGGAAGCCGAAGTTAACCCTGGAGGTAAAGCGGGCAAGTATCACTTCGAGTACGGCCTGGCGGATTGCTCCTCGAACCCGTGCACAAGCACCCCAGAAAGCGCTCTGAAAAAAACCGAAGTCCCGGTGCCCCTCAAAGCCGACGTTGAAAGTCTGGTGCCGGGAGCGACCTACCATTTCCGGGTGCTGGCCAAAAACGACGAAAGCGCGGTTGGCCCCGACATTACCTTCACCACCTATCAGCTACCCCTGGTCTTCGGACCTTGCCTCAACGACGCCTTCCGAGTCGGCCGCCCCTCCGGCGCCTTGCCCGACTGTCGGGCCTATGAGCAGGCAAGTCCAGTGAAGAAGAACGGCGTAGATGCGTTTGGCAGGGTTTCATGGGTAAAAGCCTCGCCCAACGGAGGCGCCGTCAGCTTCCTGACCACCAGCGGAATCCCAGGCAGTGACGGCGCCCAGGAACTTCCTGGCAGCCTCGCAACCCGCGGCTCCGATAGCTGGTCGACCCAGGGCATGCTGCCGCCGGCAAGCGCTGGTGAGGAAGCCTTTGTCTTGGGCTGGACGCCGGACTTCGCTCAGATCTTCTCCTCCGCGAGGCGGCTTGGGCCGCCCAAAACCCTTGCTTTCCTGGCTCGCTCGACCGCCGACCGCTCGATTGAACCGATCGTGGACTATGACGAGGGGTTGCTCGCCGATCCCAAGTTCGCGGGTACGAGCGGCGATGGTGGTCAGATCCTCTTTGAATCCAGCACTAAACTTCTTCCCCATGCGCTGGAAGGTAAATCCAACCTTTACCTATGGGACCGTGTCAGCAAAGCCTTGCATCTCGCGAGCATCCTGAATGACAACACCGCCCCCCCTCAGGGTGCTTTCGCTGGCTCCTATGACTGGATCGCGGGGGCCGGTAGTCCCGCCTGTCCTGGTATTTCCAATTCCCTCGATTGTGGCGGCGCCACCGCCTATCACTACACTCAGGACGAACACGCGCTCTCAGCCGTGGGCTCGGTCTACTTCACCGCCGCCGGTAGTGGTCAGCTCTACCTGCGCCAAAACCCAACGGAAGAGCAGAGCCCACTCGATGCCGAAGGCAAATGCGCCAATCCGGTCTTGGCTTGTACGCTTCATATCTCTGTATCGCGCAAGGACAATGGCACCGGCCTCGGAAACACCGACGCCGCCGGTGCTCAGCCGGCAGCTTTCATGGCGGCGACGCCCGATGGCTCCAAGGCGTTCTTCGCGTCTTCGGAGAAGCTGACCAACGACGCAACTACTGGCCCTGAACCGCTCCCGCCGGCCCTGGCTAGCTCTAATCTTGCTGCTGGCGACAGAGATCCTAATTGCTTGCTCACGAGCGCCCGTGGGGTGGCGGTGGACAGCGCCCACATCTATTGGGCCAACCCCAAAGCGGGGACGATCGGGCGCGCCGATCTCAATGGCTGTGGCAATCCAGAACCCAACTTTGTTACCGGTGCCGACAATCCCCAATACGTCGCGGTGGACGCAGAACACCTCTATTGGACCAGCGATGCCGGAAAAGGCGACACCGGGGAAGGCGCTATTGGCCGAGCCAAACTTGGCGCCGGTGGTGCTGAAGAAATCGACCAGGACTTCATTGAAGGCGCCAGTAAACCGCAGGGTATTGCTGTTAACTCTGAATACGTCTACTGGGCCAATGCTGGGGGCACGTTTGAGACCCGGACGATTGGCCGAGCCAAACTTGGCGCCGGTGCTGCTGAAGAAATCGACCAGGACTTCATTGGGGTGGACAGCGGCATTCAGGAACATACCCCACAGGGTATTGCAATCAATGCTTCCCACATATATGCGGCCGTCAACAGTACTCAAGAATTTAGCTCTATTAAGAGATGGGATATCAACGGAGGTTCTGCGGCTCCAGTAACTTTTTTTGATAGCCAGCATCTAAATATTCCCGGCCTCCGCGGCATCGCCTTGGACGCTGGCCACGTCTATTGGGCGAGGCAGGGCTTCGACACGATCGGACGCATTAATCTTGAATTGGAAGCTTCCAGCGCTGAAGATCGGGAATTCATTGGAGAAGCCGGTCATCCGCAGGGGCTGGCGGTAGACGGTGCCCGTATCTATTGGTCGGCCAACGGGGAGATCCCACCCAATGCCGGCAATGATCTCTACCGTTACGACGTTGCCAAAGATGAGCTACGGGACATCACGGTCGACACAGGCGACAGAAATGGGGCCGAAGTCAAGGGCGTCCTCGGAACCTCTAACGATGGCACGTACGTCTATTTCGCCGCCAACGGGGTCCTGGCCGCGGGTGCCACGCCGGGAGATTGCAAAGGAAGCGCAGCTAACTCGATCAGTTTCTCGGGCGAATGCAACCTTTATCTGGCTCACGAGGGGGAGGCGACGCGCTTCATCGCGCGGCTTGATGCGGATGGTACGGATCCCAATGGAGGAGATACCGATGCGGTCAACTGGGTTCCACACAACCTGACGAAGCAATTCGGGAAGACAGCACAAGTGAGTGCCGACGGTAGGACTCTGCTCTTTCGCTCGCAGCGCCAACTGAGCGCTTATGACAACGATGACAGCGCAGAGCTTTATCGCTACCGCGCCGGGGACCCCGGTCTCACCTGCGTTTCGTGTAACCCGACAGGAGAGGCGCCAAAGGGGGCCCCGAGGCTAGGCAGCATCGAGATCCCTTCGATACTCCTTATCCCTGATCCTGCCTCGACCCTCTCGCGCAACCTCTCAGCCGACGGTAATCGGGTCTTCTTCGAGACGACCGACGCCCTGGTAGGGGCCGACACCAACGGACTAAAAGGCTGCCCGGAAGTCGGTACTTTTCAGGTCAGGTTTCCAACCTGTCAAGACGTCTATGAGTGGGAGGCAAATGGCACCGGCTCCTGTCAGTCAGAGGGAGGCTGTTTTTACCTGCTCTCGACCGGCAAGAGTCCTGTGGCTTCCTTTTTCGCCGACGCCTCGGCGAGTGGCGATGACGCTTTTCTGATCACCCGCTCGGGCTTGGTCGGCCAAGACCGAGACCAGAGCTATGACGTCTATGACACCCGTGTTGGAGGGGGGTTGGCTGCCCAAAACCAGCAGTCACCGGTGACCTGCGAAGGCGATGCCTGCAAGCCGGGACTAGCGCCTCCCCCAGCCTTCGAAGCCCCCCAGACACCGCACTTCAAAGGCTCGGGCAATTTCAAAAAGATTTTTTGCCCCAAGGCTAAGCGCAAGAGCAAAGGCAAAAGCAAGGCCGGCTGTTCCTCTAAAAAACGCCACAAACAGAGCAAGGGCAAAAACCGGAATGCCAAGCAGACTGGGAGGTCAAGCCGATGAAGGCGAAGGGGATCGCACTCGCTCTACTCGTTCTCGGTGTCCTGTGTGCTTCTGTCTCAGCAGCGTCTGCTCTAGCGCCCGAAAAACCAGCTTGGTTTTTGGACGTTTCCTCGCTGCCGACCAACTTTGCCGCCGGCGTCGACAACGAAATCTTCCTTGTGGCCACCAACCTTGGCGCCGCCCCAACCACCGCAGAACAGGTAACGCTAATTGACACCTTGCCGGCTGGTCTCAAACCGACCGACTGGAGGGCTCTTGATAACGAACCTGCCTCCCCAAGCCCTTCCTGCATGATCGCCGGCCAGGTCGTCACCTGCACGGATGCGGGTCCAGTTGGCCCCGGGCGTCAGCTGGAAGTGAGGATCTTCGTCGAGGTCCAGCCGCTGGCCGAGGGAAGCCTGCCGAACGAGGCTAGCGTCAAAGGGGGCGGCGCGAAAGAAATCAAAACCAAAACCGAGATCGAGATCAGCTCGGATTCACCGCCGTTTGACTTCCTCTCGGGCCCCGGAGGCTTCAGCGCGCCGCTCACCGAGGCAGATGGCGGCGTCGCCACCGCAGCCGGCTCACACCCCTACGCGCTCACCACCATTGCTGGCTTTCCCACCCAAAAGCACCCCGGCGCGGTGCTCGTCGGCGCCGGGCACCTGCGTGACATTACCGTCGACTTCCCCCGGGGGCAGATCATCAACCCCGCCGCCACCTCAGTGCGCTGCACCGAGGCCGAACTGGTTACCGAGGCCAGTTGTCCGGCCTCCTCGCAGATCGGCACGATCACTATTAGGACCGTCGAAAGTTTTGTCAAAGCCTCCACCAGCCCCCTCTACAACATGGTTCCGCCGCCAGGGACGGCGGCATCGTTGGGCTTCGATGCGCTTGGGACCGGCGTCTACGTGCACCTGAGCGGTGAAGTGCGAAACGACGGCGATTACGGTCTCTCGGGTACCAGCCATGACGTTCTGGCCCTGACCAACCACCCGATTTTTGGCGCCCGGGTCGAACTTTGGGGCGATCCCTCGAGCCCCAGTCACAACGGGGTTCGCGGTAAATGCATTGCCAAAGGATATGAAGACGGACTTGGAGATCCACCCTGCGCGATCTCGACACCAGACACCAACACTGCCCTGCTGACGACGCCAAGCGATTGCCCGGGCAAACCAAAGACCACCAGCGCGGCTGCTGACAGTTGGGAGGCCCCCGGCGTCTTTGTGCTCAGAGACTATGAAGGCGCCAACCTCGGAGGCAATACCGTCCCGCTCAAAGGCTGCGACGAACTCGAATTCAATCCCTCGATCACCGCGGTCCGCCCAACGACCAACCTTACCGACAGCCCCTCCGGCCTTGATGTCAACTTGCATCAACCCCAGAACTTTGATCCCAAAGAGCGCTCCACAGCGATCCTCAAAGACATCACGCTGACCCTGCCCGAAGGGCTGGTGGTCAACCCCTCCCAGGCCCAAGGCCTTGGGGCCTGTGGTCCCGAGCAGGTCGGTCTCGTCACGGCAGTTCATGAGGCCCCGATTCGCTTCACCAAGCCGCCCGATGATTGTCCCGACGCGGCGAAGATCGGCAGCGTTGAAGTGAGCACGCCGCTTTTGGGGCAGTTCAACGATGAAAACGAAGTCCAGCGCGATTCCAACGGCAACGTAATCCCCGAACCTCTCCCCGGCTCGATCTACCTAGCCAAGCCCTTCGCCAATCCCTTCGGCTCGCTTTTGGCCGTCTACCTCACCGTCGATGACCCACAAACCGGTGTGGTGGCAAAGCTTGCCGGCAAAGTCGAGGCTGATCCAATAACCGGCCGACTGACGACGCGTTTTGAGGAAAACCCCGAGCTGCCCCTCGAAGACGCCCGCGTGCACCTCTTCGGCGGCCCCCGCGGTGCCCTGCGCACCCCACCCGCCTGCGCTACCTACACCTCCAACGCCCGTATGACCCCGTGGAGCGCCCCCAACGGCCTCGATGTCGATCGCAGCGACTCCTTTGCAATCAGGCGGGCCCCCGATGGCGGACCCTGCCCGGCCTCCGCGCCGACAGCACCCAACCGGCCGAGCTTCCTCGCCGGCACGATCTCCGCCCAAGCCGGTGCCTACAGCCCCTTCGTCTTGAAGTTGGCCCGCGAGGACGGTTCCCAGAATTTGGGTGGCTTTGAAGCCACCATGCCGGCTGGTCTTAGCGCCAAGCTCGCCGGCCTCCCGGCCTGCTCGGAGGCCCAGATCGCCGCGGCAAAGTCCAGGAGCGAACCCAATGACGGCGGGCTGGAGCTGGCCAACCCGAGCTGCCCCACGGCCAGCGAAATCGGCAGCGTCGACGTCGCCGCCGGCGCCGGCCCGACCCCGCTGCACACCGCAGGCCGCATCTACCTAGCCGGCCCCTACAACAACGCCCCGCTCAGCGTCGTAATCATCACCCCGGCGGTGGCGGGTCCCTTCGACCTCGGCGTCGTGGTGGTCAGAGCCGCCATTTACCTCGACCCGGAGACGACCGTGGTGCGCACCATCTCTGACCCTCTGCCAACGATCCTTGAGGGCATCCCGCTTGACCTGCGCTCGGCTGTCGTGAGGTTGGGGCGAGCACAGTTCACCCTCAACCCGACCTCTTGTGAACCGAAGTCGGTATTCGCCACCGCCACTTCGGTCTTCGGTCAGTCCGTGGCCCTGAGCAGTTCCTTTGAGGTTGGCGGCTGCAAAGCACTGCCCTACAAGCCAAAGCTCCACACCCGCCTCTTTGGCCCGATTCATCGCGGCGGGCACCCGCGCCTCCGCGCCATCTTTGAAGCCACGCCCGGCGAAGCCAACACCGCGCGCATCTCCTTTGCCCTGCCTCGCTCGGAGTTCATCGACCAGGCCCACTTCCGCACGATCTGCACCCGCGTGCAGTTTGCCGCCAAGCAGTGTCCGGCAGGCTCGGTCTACGGCCACGTCAAGGCGATCAGCCCGCTGCTGGACTACCCCCTTGAAGGCCCAATCTACCTGCGCTCATCTAGCCACGAACTCCCCGACGTCGTCGCCGCCCTGCGCGGCCCGTCCCGTCAGCCGCTCGAGGTCAACCTCGCCGGTCGCGTTGACTCGATCAACGGCGGCGTACGAACCACTTTCGAAGTGGTCCCCGACGCACCCGTCACCAAGGCGATCGTCACTCTGCAGGGCGCCAAGAAGGGGCTCTTTCAGAACTCCACCAACATCTGCAAGGGGACCCACCGCGCGACCCTGAAGCTGATCGGCCAAAACGGCAAGCGCTATGAAGAAAAGCCGCTACTGAAGGCCGATTGCCCCAAGAATGCCAAGAAAAAAGGCAAGGGCGCCCGCCGCTGATCCCAAAGCCTCTCCCTGGCTCGCAAAGCTTTGCGAGAAATAGATATCCCAGTCCATCCAGCAAAGAACGGAGTGACCAATCATGCGAATGAACCGCAACGCTACGAGGGTGGTGTGCACGGCGATGATGGCCGTGGCGCTCACTGCACTCGGGCTCGCCGGCAGTGCCTCGGCGGCTCTCACGGGCGAATTCAAAAAGTTCGAACAGTGCCCTTACAAAACTGCCACCGTCGAAAGGTGTATGTATACCCTCACCACGGGCGGCGAAGTAATCCTCGGCACCAAGAAAGTGACACTTGAAAAACCGGTCACGATCCAAGGCGGCTACACAGAACCAAATGAAGCTGAAGGTGGCTATGCGAAATTCTTCGCCGCCAAAGACGGCAATACTATCTCCAAAGCCGCGCAAAACGTCCCCGGGGGCCTGGCCGGAATAGTGCCCGACGCCTCCTCGCCGTTCCTGGTTAAAGCGCTGATCAAATTTTTCTTCGAAAATTCGCTGACCGGTGTCAGTTCGACTCTTGAACTCGCCAAAACGGCAAGCGACATCAGAATCAACGAAACCCACCTCGCCGAAGGCCTCGGAGTGGTAATGAAACTGCCGGTGAAGCTGCATCTCGAAAACCCGTTCTTGGGTAAATCGTGCTTTGTCGGCTCCAGTACCTCCCCGATCACCTGGGAAGTGCGCCCCGATACCACTAGCCCGCCCAAACCCAATGAACCGATCACGGGCAACCCCGGCGAAGTCCAGTTCCTCGAAGGCGCCCGGATCCTCAAGCTCAGCAACGTCGAACTCGTTGACAACGCCTGGTCAGCCCCGGCGGCCTCAGGTTGCGGTGGGATCATTTCCTTCCTCGTCAATCCGATCATCAATGCGCAGATCGGCCTGCCCTCGGCGGCCGGCAAAAACACCACGAGGCTGAAAAACACGATCTACACGACGACGGCCTTTGCGCTCAACAAAAACTATGAAACCGAAAAATAAGAACCCCTAACTCGATACTGCGCAAAGGAGATGATGAAAAGATGAACCGCAAGACAAAGTTTCTACGGGGGTTCTTCGCGGCATTGGTGGTGAGCGCTGCCTTCGCGGGCAGCGCTGGCGCCGCACCCGCTTGGAATTTCGAAGGCAAAGCCCTGGAAGGTTCTGAAACGGTGATGGGTGCCGCCTTCGAAAGCAGCCTGACGATCCCTGGTTTGACGACGAAATGTGAAAATTTCCTCTACAAACTGACGATCAAAAATGAACTCGGGACTGGCAAAGGCGAACTGACCGAAATGCCGCTTTACAACTGCACGACCGACACCGCGGCATGCTCGGTCAAAACCATCGCAGCGGAAACGCTGCCCTGGCCGGCTCGCCTGACCAAAATCGAACCCAGCAACTACATCATCGTCGAAAAAGCTAAAGTCGGCATCATCTACTCGGGTGCCGAATGCGCCGTCAACGGCCTCTTGGTCCGGGTCACCGGCACGGCCGGCGGCCTGATCGACAACACCGCCGAAACGGCGACGTTCAACGAAGCATCGTTCAAAGCGACGAAAACAGAATTGAAAGCGCTCAGCAGCGCTGTCATATGGAGTGGGGTATTCCCCACAGAAGCGTTCCAGTGGCATAGAACACAGGCGCTGACGGTCTCATAGCGCCAAAGTCCAAGATCGCGAGCGCCGGGGGCATCCTGGCGCTCGCGGTTGCGGCTCCCTCGCCTCTCGGGTAGCGTGGAGGCGGAGGCGAGTGCGTCGAGTGCAGACACAGGCACACAGGTCGCTTCCTAGGCATGGCTTTCTCGTCTTCTGGTTTCGAATCACACCTCTTAGGGGACGCCCGAAGGCCGCCCTGCGGTGGCAGGGGCCCCGTCCGATCCGGCCGAGGCGACGCTGTTTGCGATGAACGTACCGCTGGCGGAAGGCAAGCTTTTCTTCGACTGAGCGGAAGCGGATCTCGGCCCGAGCCTTACCGGCCTTGAGCCGCCAGGCCCTAAGGGGGCGCCGTGAAGGCCTCAACAGCTCCGGCGGATCGGCTATTCAATCTTCCGGCAAAAGGCTCAGCCGGACTTGCCTTTGCCCTCTACGCGCAGCCGAAAAAGACCTTTGGCAGGCGAAAGCCTTGACGATCGCACCCTGCGTGACCAGATCCTTGAGGTCTCCGGTAATGCAGGGTGATGGCTGCTTCTTACCCGTGGGGAGGGGCGCTGGGCAGCCCCCGCCAGCCATCCGGCCTAGCAGTTAAAAGAGCTGCTCAGGAATTCACGCACTTCCCAGCATCGGTTGTCAGCTGCCAGTGTCGATCGACTTGTCCGTCTCAGTCGTCCGAAGTGTAAGAAACAAGTTCAAAAACATAGAAGAGAAACGTCAAAGGCTAGTACTACTCGCGAAGCGATCACAACTTATTCAGTCCGGTGGAGCCGCCCATTCCATGGGAACGTTCGAAACGTTTATCAATAAGTTACGACACCCGAATTGCGGACGCATATGGACTCTATGGAGTCATACAAAACAATGGGGTTCTGCTTATAGCGGCGACAATAGGCTCAACCCGTAAGGGACGGTCTGGAGGGTTCAAGGGCCACCATTTGACCTGCGCTCGGCGGTGCGTTCCAAAGTTAGAATACATCACGATAGAAAACTTGACCGCTTCGCAGGCCCCCGCCATGCTTTTGACGCGGGGGCGAATCCTCGTTTGGCTGGCCATGAATCTTCACGTGGGCTGGCCGTTCAGTCAAGCAATCAGAGGGAGTAGTGATGCTAACTCGACGGAAGACATCCGGAGCCCTATGTACGGCCATCCTCGTTGCAGTGCTAGCCATGGCTGCCAGCGCCTCGGCGGGACTTACGGGCGTTTATACGCGATTCCAGTTCTGTCCTTGGATGAACCCGGAAGTCGAAAGATGCGCATACGCGGTCACTGAAGGCGGGGAGGTCGTGCTCGGCTCAAAGAAAGTACCGATCGTCAATCCAGTTACGCTGCAAGGTGGGTATTCCGAACCAGCCACCGAAGGACCGGAAGCGGGTTTTTCAAAATTTTTTGGAGCCACCAACGGGGTAACCCTGTCCAAAGCAGCACAGCCCGTGCCTGGTGGGCTGCTGGGCCTGGTGCCCCCGGAATCGTCGCCACCACTCGTCAAAGCCGTAGTTGAACTTGCCGTCAAAAACGGCCTGACCGGCGTGAACTCGACTCTGGAATTGGCAAGACCCGCCAGCGAGATTCGCATTAACGAAACGGCTTTGGCTGAAGGTCAGGGAGTGACCCTAATTCTTCCGCTAAAGGCCCATCTTGAGAACCCGGTGCTAGGCAGCTCATGCTACGTAGGCTCAAGTGCAGCGCCGATCATCTGGGAACTGAGAACAGACGCTACAAATCCGCCTGAACCAAATGAATCAATCTCCGGCAACGCTGGGTCGATTCACTTCCTCGATGGTGGCTTCATAGTGGAAGTACAGGACGCCGTGCTCGTCGATAACGCCTGGGCAGCCCCTGCCGCTAGCGGTTGTGGCGGATTGCTCTCTTCGCTGATGGATCCGGTCATCAACGCGATCGCCGGTCTGCCAGCGACGGCTGGGCACAACACCGCAATCCTTGAGAACACGATCAGCGAGACGACCACTTTTGCAGTGGACAAAAACGATAAAGCAAACCCCTGAGGCGATCGGCCGAGGCGGTAGATCGATGGGTCTCGGCGGAGCATGGGAGGACCCTAACTCTCCCTTGTCGAGATTATCCAGTCGTGCTTCACGCAGAGGGTACCTATTAAGCAAGACAGGAGCGATACAATGCAAATGAGACAAAATGTCAGAGGGGTGCTGTGCACGGCGTTGTTGGCCGTGGCGCTCGCCTCGCTCGCGCTCGCCGGAGCTGCTTCGGCGAAATTGACGGGCGAATTCACCAAATTCCAGTTCTGTCCGTATAAAACGGCAGGAGTTGAAAGATGTGTTTATTCGCCAACCATTGGCGGTGAAGTCGTGCTCGGCAAAAAGACAGTGCCGATCGTCAACGAAGCCGTCCTCCAGGGCGGCTATACCGAACCAATCGAAGAAGGTCCAGAAGCGGGCTACTCCAAATTCTTTGCGGCGACGAACGGTCAAACCCTAACCAAAGCCCCTCAGCCTGTTCCGGGTGGCCTGGCTGGTCTCATCAACTGCAAAGAAGTCAGCAGTTTCCTGGCTCGCATCGCTTGTGAAGCGACCTTCGAAAACGGGCTAACCGGAGTCGACTCAACTCTAGAGCTGGCAAGGGCCGCAAGTGAGATTCGAGTCAACGAAACCCACCTCGCCGAAGGACAGGGCGTGGCGCTGAAAATGCCGGTGAGGATCCATCTGGAAAACCCGTTCCTGGGAGAATCCTGCTACATCGGCTCAAGCGGCGCGCCGATTATTTGGGAATTGAGGACCGACATAACCAGTCCGCCTCCGCCGAACACACCAATCACCGGTAACCCGGGCGAAGTTCAATTCCTCGAAGGTGCACGGATTCTGAAGCTCAAAGGAGTCGAACTGGTCGATAACGCATGGTCGGCGCCTGGAGCGAGTGGTTGTGGAGGGATCTTCTCCTTCATCATTAATCCGATCATCAACTCGACGGTTGGCGTTCCGGCCCCAGCTGGGACAAACACCGCGAGACTGAAAAACACGATCTACACGACAACGGCCTTCGCGCTGAACAAAAACAACGAAGAAAACCCCTAGACAGGGTCATTGGATCGCGAGCGCCGGGCTATCCCCGGCGCTCGCGACATCTTGGTCGGCGACATCGTGATGCGAGAGATTGCCGACTAGGATCTTTCGGCTGTAGCCCCTATGGTGGGTTGCATTAGCCTCACTCGGCCCTCTAAGCTCTAATATTGCGCGCGTGTGATTCCCGCGTGACGCAGCGGGCCCGCAACGAAGAGGCACTCGAAGCCGCGAGTGCGGCTACGTAAGTACGATCACGCTGCTCAGGGATGGCAAGGCAGAATAGGACGTCCGAGATTCTCGAAGTCGATCGCGCCGTTGCGACGCACCAGGCCGCTTTCTCGCATCAGCCTTCCTCGAGCAGGCCGGGACAGCTTCGAGGTTCTGATGCTGTAAGGCGATAGGTGTAAGGATCGCTCAAGAAGGCGTTAAGGCAGTCGCGTGCCGGGGGTCGACCAGCTAGGGGCAGGAGGCCGCCCTCCTCGCCTCTCCGATTGACATGTCGCGCGGCCACCGGCACTTCATAGGGATTAATGCTGTTTCCGGTCCGGGCGTTGTTTCTGCCTTCGCTCAAATAAACTTGAAAACTGAGACACGATCTGATGCCAATTAAGTACTTTCTGGTACTAACAGAGAACTACCAGATCTCGCCGGTGGCTTCGGAAGAAAGGGGGGGCGGTGTTGCGGCAGGGAGTGGGTGGGGTGCGGTCATGGCGGTGACCCGTGAAACGGGCGCGGCGCCGGCGCGGGTCCCTCGCCCAGTCGAAGCGCAGTACGACAAGCTGTCTCCGGGGCCGGGAAGATTGGCGTCCGAGGTGGCCGCTCACCAGCGGGCGCGGATTCACAACGCGATGGTCGAGCTCGTCGGGGAGCGAGGCTATGCGGCGGTCAAAATGCGCGACATCGTACGGCTGGCGGGTGTGTCCACACGCAGCTTCTACGAAAACTTCGACAGTAAAGAGGACTGCTTTCTCCGCACTCACGAGTTGATCGTGCGCGGCGCGGCGCGGCGGATCACTGCCGCGCAGGCTGAGGAGCTCGACTGGCGGGAGCGGCCGCGCTTGGTCTTTGACGCCTTCATGCGCGAGGTGATGAGGGCGCCTCACGCGGCTCGGCTCGTCCTGGTCGACGCATATGAAGCCGGGATCGATGCGCTCGAGCAGGCTTGGCATGCTGAAAGTACGTTCAAGGACCTGATCGACGAGAGCCTCGCTCCCGCACCGGGTGAGGTAGGCATGCCACCGCTCGTGGCGGAGGGAATTGTGGCGGGGGTTGCCCGCCTTGCGCGCACGAGGCTCCTTGCCGGCAAGGAAGAGGATTTCGCCAACCTCGGCAACGAACTGACGGAGTGGGCCTTGAGTCTCCTCGATGAGTCCGCTGCTGAGCTTGCCGCCCTCGACCGGGCGTCGGTTTCGCTCGGCGCCAGGCCTATCGAAACATTCGAGCAGCCCGGTGGTGTCCGCGCGAGCATCCTTGCGGCGGCTGCTGATCTTGCGGCGGCTGATGGCTATGCCTCTTTGACGGTCTCACGTATTCGTGATGGCGCGGGCGTTTCTCTCGCGGCGTTCAAAGCCGAGTTCGCGGGGATCGATGACTGCTTCCTCGCTACCTTGGAACTTCACGCTGGCGAAGCGATGGCCGAGTCGACCATCGCCCAAGCCTCAGGGCGGACGTGGCCCGGCGGCATCTACCGCGCGATGGCTTCCCTCTGCGCCCGATTTGGCAGGGACCCTCTCCTCGTCCATCTCTGCCTGGACGATGACTTCAAACCCGGACTATCGGATCGGCTTGGCGCCGGCGCTTGGCCGGAAACGTCGTCGATTCAATTGAGGCCAACGTTCCACCGGAGCATCGTCAAAGTCGACTCGCCATGGAAGCGTCCAAAAACGCCATCTGGGAGCTCTTCCACCACGACATCGTGAGGAGTGCCGCGCCAGAAGGACCGCAGATCGCCGCGACGCTTTCCTATATAGCGCTGGCGCCCGCGATCGGTGGGGCCGAGGTCGTGGCTGCGATTCGCGGCGAGCAAGCGGCCTAGAAAACTTTTCGCTCCAAGAAAGTTGAAAGCCGAAGCACGATCTGGTACCAATTGAGTACTTTCAGGTACTAGCGGAGAACTTCTGGATCTGTCAGAGGGCTCCGAAGGGGGAAGCGGGCTTTGCGGCAGTGGTTCGGAGGGATCGGTTGTGATGATGCCTGAGGCGAATATTGCGCCCGCGCAGGCCGTTGGGGCGCCTCAGGCGCTATACGACAAGCTGAGGCCGGGGCCGGGCCGGCCCACATCCGAGGTTGCCGACCATCAAAGCGCGCGGATCCGCGGAGCGATGGTCAAGGCCACGGCGGCTCAGGGTTATGGCACCGTCAAGATCAAGGATGTCGCAAGCCTGGCGGGAGTGTCGACGCGCTCTTTCTACGAGCTCTTCGACGGCAAAGAGGACTGCTTCCTGCGCACGCACGAGTTGCTAGTGCGGCGTGCTGCGCGGGGCATCATCGTCGCGCAGGCGGGCGAGCACGGCTGGCGTGAGCGGCTGAGCCTCGTCTTCGACGCGTTTGCGCGCGCGCTCGAGAATGAGACCGACGCAGTGTGTCTGGTAACCGTCGACGCTTACGAGGCTGGGCCGGTGGCGCTCGAGCAGGCGCGGAGAGCCCAGTCGACGATCGAGGCGATGATCGCCGAGACATTCGTTCGCGCCCCGGACGGGATCTTGGTTCCGCCCCTGCTAGTTGAGGGAATGGTCGCCGCGATCGCATGCGTCATTCGCACGCGATTCGTCGCCGGTCGGGATCAGGAGCTGCCAGGGCTGCTGGATGAGCTGAGAGAGTGGGCAATGTGCTACCCCGGCAAGCAAGTCGAACTTGCCGAGCTTGATAGTCGATCCGTGGCGACGAGGTCAGTTTCTAACCGGCCGCTCTCGTCAGAGGGCGCGCTCGACAGCGACCGCGCTGTCATCCTCGCGGCCGTGGCGAAGCTCGCGGCTGCGGATGGGTACGACACTCTGACGATCCCGCGCATCCGCAGAGGCGCCGGGGTTTCCCGCCGGATCTTTGACTCCCACTTCGATTCCGTCGAGGACTGTTTCATCGCAGTGTTGGAGCAACGTGGAGGCGAAGCCATCGAGCAGGCGGGCCGCGCGCAGATAGCCGGACGCACCTGGGCCGGTGGTATCTATCGTGCGATCGCCGTGCTTGCCGATCGAGTCGCGAATGATCCGATCCTTGCCGGCGTCTGCCTTGCCGATACTTTTCCTACGGACTCCCGCGGATCGCGTTGCCGCAAGCGGCTAGCAGGCGCCTTGACAGACCAGCTGATCGAAAGTGTTCCAGTCGAGCAACGCCCTAGCAATCTGGTAATTGAGGCGTCGATCAACGCCGTCTGGGAGCTGCTTCACAAACACGTGGTCAGAGCCTCCCGGCAACACCGACCGCAGGTTGCCGCAACGCTTGCTTACCTGGCCTTGGCGCCACTGATTGGCTCGTACGCTGCGATGGCCTCTATTTGCAAAGAGCTGGAGGCCTAAATGGTTAATAACTCACCTTCAGATTTTTCGACTCCCGGCTCCGTCCCCCCTGGCTCTTGCCGCTACAGGAGGCTTCAGGGGGGCCAAGCAATCGGATGAAAAATTCCGAGGTAAGAACTCTTGACCAGGCGCGAACCAGCCTGGGATGCTCGTAGACGGCAGGGGCCTTGGTCCCTGCAGAAGCAGCCTTACCTATTAATGAACAATCAAATCGTAATTCTAAATTATTCAAGTGAGAGGAAAGCAAATGCGTAAGCACGGACTCAGGGCCTTCGGCCTGTCCTTCTTGGCGCTGTCCGCTCTGATGGCCTTCATGGCCGTCGGCGCGCAGGCCAACTGGTTAATTTTAAGTGGCGGAGGAACGGTAGAAACTACTGCGAAAGTTGCCGCAGCGGCACACACGCCGGGAGTACTGTTAATTCCTGCCAAAAATCTAGAGATTGAATGCACTACTGTCACCTCTGAAGGTATTACTTTGGCAGAAAAAAGCACGTTAGCGACGGGTAAAGTCGCTTTCAGTGGATGCACAACATATAGCACCGCGGAAAGCAAATTAACGCTGGCATCGAAATGTAAACCGACCAACGCGGAAGGCAAGATTAAAGCTGGCGGCGTAGCACATCTGCTCTTACACGAAGGTCAAAACTACGTCTTACTCGAACCTGAAACCGGCAAACCGTTCACCACGATCGAATTCGGTCCAGAATGCGCGCTCACGGAAACGTCAACGGTCAAAGGCTCGATTGTCGCCGAATGTGGGCACTTAAAATCTGAAACAGAAAAAGTATTCGTACACGATAACTGTGCGACTCATCAGGTAAATGGATTGCTCCAACAGGTACCTGGCACAACGTTATTCCCGAATGACAAACTAATTTATGGCCTGAACAGTGCGGCGTCGGTCGACGGCCTCGCATTAGTGAGCCTCGAAGCTCCATTCCTCAACGCGTCCTGGGGAGGTCACGTCTAAGCCAAGCACCAGCAACATGAACACCTCGCACCAACACGCGAGCTGAAGTAACCGCAGTGTGGGCCGCGCCAAAGGCGCGGCCCACACGCCGCGGTAAGGGCAAGGCAAGGGACATGGGAACAACAGGGACAACAAGGAAGAGCAATGGCACGGGAAGCTGAGTGCGCGATGAGGGGCGGCGCCAGGGAACGGGCAGGGCTCCAACGCAGCACCAACGAAGAACTTCAAAGCCAACACCAACAGCGGGTGAGAGGCTGGTTGGCAGGAGCGCCGGGGTGGGTCCCGGCTGAGTGGAACCAATCTGGTCGAGCAAGGCTTGCCGGCCACAAAGAGGGGAGATAGAGATGTTGAAGAGGATTCATGAGCAAACCGGCAGCGCCGGTTTGATCGTGGCGATCATCGCCTTGGTGCTGGCCGTAGCAGGCGGCGCCTATGCCGCAGGCGGTGGCCTCAGCGGCAAGCAAAAGAAGGAAGTCAAGAAGATCGCCAAGAGTTTCCAGGGCAAAGGGCCCCAAGGCGCGCCAGGCCCGCCGGGCCCAGCCGGCGCCAACGGCAAGGCCGGCGCCAATGGGACCAATGGCGCTCCGGGAACCCCAGGCAAAGACGGGACCAATGGCGCCCCCGGCAAATCGATCAAAGTGACTCCCCTCGACGCCGGCGGGCAGGAAGAATGCGAAGAGACTGGCGGCGCGCTGCTCAAAGACGAAGCAGCTCCCCCAACCGAAATCCCGATCTGCAACGGCGAAGAAGGCCCAGAAGGACCAGAAGGAACATGGTCGGTTGGGACTCTCTGTCCGGAGAATCCGCCAAACCCAGTAGAAGCTGGGTGCCTTCCAGTGGGCCAGACCGAGACCGGTTCGTGGTCTTTCTTTGCCAGCGAAACAGACCCGACCGAAGTCCGTGCGGCGATCTCCTTCCCGATCAAACTGGCCGCCGCTCTGGGTGAAGCCAATGTCCACTTCGACTCCGAAGCGAACTTCGCCGACTTCGACGGGCCCGGCGGCGCCGGGACTATCGGCTGCGACGGGGCCACCGCAGGGCCCAAAGCCCCCAGCGGCCACCTCTGCGTCTATGGAAGCGGCAATCTCAACAACGCCACCTTCCTCTACATCACCAATTACGGACTAGGCGCCGTAGCGGCCAACGTATCGGGAGCCGTCCTCAGCTTCGAACGGGGAGCGACCGGCACCGCCTCGGGCCAGGGCAGCTTCGCGGTGACGGGCTGAGCAAATCCAAAAGCACCCGCCCGGGGGATCTCCGGGCGGGTGCCTCACCTTCAGAGAAGAAAGCCGCAATTGATAAGCAACAAAGGGGAAGATCGCCGATGAGACGCCTGCTAGCTGCACTCCTGGCAACGCTAGGGCTGTGCTTGGCCTTCGCCAGCACCAGCGCGCTCGCGCTCGCGCCGACCAGCCCGCTGCGAAGCGTCTCCCGCGTCACCTTGACCTCGGCGATCCTCGAAGCCGACGTAAACCCCCAGGGCAAAGCGACCAAATACCACTTCGAATACGGAACCGGCGATTGCGCCACCAGCGCCTGCACGCAGGTCCCAGCGACAGACCTCACCATCCCCTCCGGCACGAGCCCGGTGCGGGTATCGGCCGAAGTCACCGGCCTCAGCCCCGCCACCGCCTACCACTTCCGCATCGTGGCCAAAAACTCAGAAGGCGAATTGAAAAGCCCCGATCGCAGCTTCTCCACCCATTTTCCCCCGCAGGTCTTCAGCCCCTGCCCCAACGACCAGCTTCGCAACAGCAATCCCGCCGCCGCCCGGATCGAGTACTCAAGCGCCAACCTGCCCGACTGCCGCGCCTATGAACAGGCCTCGCCGGTTAACAAGGACGCCGGCGACGCCGCCGGCACCGCGCCCTTCACCAGGGCGGCGCTTCAGGGCGGCGCGATCAGCTTCCTCAGTGTCTCGGGCATGCCCGGAGGCCTTGGCTCCCAAGACTTCCCGCCCTTCCTGGCAAGCCGCAACGTGAGCTGGTCGAGCCACGGCCTGCTGCCCCCGGGAGACAGCGGCCAAAGCGCCGCCGTGCTCGGCTGGAGTGAGGACTTCTCCCACGTCTACACCAAAGCGACCCAGCTGGGCGAACCGCGGACCACCGCTCTCATGGCGGCGGCCCCCGGCGCAGAGCCTCAGCAGGTGACCCCGTACGTCAGTGGGTCAGAACCGGACTTCGCCGCCTCCTCCGACGGCGGAGCGGAGGCGATCTTCGAATCCAATGCGGCGATCCCCGGCGTCCCCGGCGCCCTCGCGAACAAGCCCAACGTCTACCTCTGGGATGAAACGAGCAAAGAGCTCAGCCTCGGGGCGGTGATGAACGACGAGCTGCCGCCTCCCACCGGCGCGATCGCCGGTCCCTATGACTGGATCAACGGCACCACCCCGACCACACTGGTAAACGGCGGCGCCGATCGCCGCTACTACCTCCAAGACACCCACGCGATCGCCAAGGACGGTTCGGCTCTCTACTTCACCGCGGCCGGGACAGGCCAGCTCTACGCCCGCCTCAACCCGACCGAGTCCCAAAGCGATCTAAATGGCGAAGGCAAATGCACCAAAGAAGCCGACGCGTGCACGGTGCACGCCTCAGCCTCTAAGCGCACGATCCCAGACCCCGCCGGCGCCCGCCCCGCCGCCTTCATGGGCGCTAGCGCCGACGGCACGAAGTCGCTTTTCACTTCTTCGGAGATGTTGACGAACAACGCCAACACCGGCCCCGAACAGGAACCTGCGGCGATCGAGCGGGCAGACCGCGACGGCACGAACGTCGACCCCGACTGCGTCCTCACCCACGCCACCGGCCTTGCCGTCGACGCCGGGCACATCTACTGGGTCGATCCGATCTCGCAGGCGATCTCCCGGGCAAAAATCGATTGCACGAACGTTGAACCAGCCTTCATCGTCCCACCGGAAATCGAAACCGAACCGGGCGTGCTGGTCCCCGCCAACCTCAAGGGCCTCGCCGTCTTCGGCGACCAGCTCTACTGGACCACCGCCGGCAAAGAAGACGGCGAAGGGGTGATCGGCAAGGCGAAACTAAACGGTGACGGGGCTGCCACTGAAGTTGACCCCAGCTTCATCGAGGGGGCGGGCAACCCACAAGCCGTTGCCGCCAGCGCCGAATACGTGTTTTGGACCAGCGGACCGAAGGCGGGGACGGGGATCGACTTCGGCTTCATCGGGCGGGCGAAAGCCAGCGACGGGGGGGAAGTGATCCCGAAACTGGTCAAAACTTTCATTCAAACGCTCGAACTGCCGGGGATCGCGCTGGACGCGAGCCACGTCTACTGGATGGACCGCAGTGGCATCAGCGACTTCAGTCTGATAAGCCGGGCGAATCTGAACGGCACGGGCTACCTCGAAGGAATCCAATTCATCCTCCTTGGCCAGAACCTGGTCGGCAAAGGCGTAGCGATCGAAGGCAACCAGATCTACTGGGCGACGCAGGCAAACGAGCGGATCGGCAAAGCGAATCTGAACGGCGACGGGGCGGCGAGCGAAGTGAACCCGGCGCTGATCACAAACGCCGACAACCCGGGCGGGGTGGCCCTTGACCCAACGCACGTCTACTGGGGCTCAAACGGCAACTCGCCGCCCAATCCCGGCAACGACCTCTACCGCTATGACGCCAGCAGCGAAACGCTGGCCGACCTGGCGCCTGACTCGACCCACCCCAACGGGACCGAAGTAAAGGGGGTGCTGGGGGCTTCGGCGGACGCCAGCCGTGTCTACTTCGCCGCCAACGGGGTGCCCGACGGGCTGGTGGGCTCGCCGAACGCGAGGGGAGAAGTGGCGGCGCCGGGGGATTGCACGGGCTTCCTGGGGTCGATCGACGGCAGCTGCAACCTCTACCTGGCCGATGGGGGGCAGGTGCGCTTCATCGCGCGGCTCGACATCGGTAATGGCGAGGCCCACACCGACGCGGCGAACTGGGCGCCGACGCCGAAGCAGGTCTTCCCCAGCGTTCTCTTCCAAAAGATGGCCCGGGTGAGCGCCGACGGGGGCGCCCTGCTCTTCCGCTCCCAGCGCCAGCTGGCCGACTACGAGAACAACGGCACCCCAGAGCTCTACCTCTACCGGGCCGGCGATGATGGGGTGAGCTGCGTCTCCTGCAATCCGACGGGGGAAGCGCCGTCTGGGGTGGGACAGGCCGAACTGGGCTCGATCAACACCCCGACGGTCTTCCCGACCCCACCGAACTCGACCCTCTCCCACAACCTCTCCGCCGACGGCAGTCGGGTCTTCTTCGAAACCCCAGACGCCCTGGCGGGGGCCGACACCAACGGCCAGGCGGGCTGCCCGCCGGCGGGCTCAGATCAACAGAGCTTCCCCGCCTGCACGGACGTCTATGAGTGGGAGGCGCAGGGCACGGGCACCTGCAGCGAAGAACAGGCGATAGCCGACGGCGGCTGCCTGTATTTGATCTCGACCGGCAAGGGCACCGAGCCGGCGCTGATCGCCGACGCCTCAGCCGACGGCAAAGAGGTCTACTTCTTCAGCCGCTCGCGCCTGGTCGGCCAAGACGAAGACCAGCTCCAAGACGTCTACACCGCAACAGTGGATGGGGGCCTTCTCTCCCAAAACGGACCACCTCCCAACCCCTGCCTAAGCATCGAAGCCTGCCACCCCCAAGGCTCCCAGCCGCCGGAAATCGCCCTGCCGCCGAAGTTCTCGGGCCCCGGCAACCCGAAGAGCAAAAAACCCGCCTGCAAGGCGCCCAAGCGAAAGGTCAAAGGCCGTTGCGTGGCAAAGAAGCACAAAAAAGGCAAAGGGCATGGCAAGGGAACGGGCAAAGCCAACGCCAAAGGGAGGGCAGTGCGATGAGCGGTTCCACCTGGAAAACCCCTTCCAAGGCAAACCTTGCTATGTCGGCTCGTTCGCCTCGCCGATCACGTGGGGCCCTGAGAGGTGCCATTGCTCTCACCCTCGCCGCCCTGGCGGCGCTGCTCCTGCCCTCCCTGGCCGCCGCCGTTCCCCAGCCGGTCTGGAAGCTGAGCGTCTCCTCTCAGCCGACCAACCTGATCTCGGGCTCAAGCGGCGAGGGCCGCTACCTGGTGGTCGCGACCAACGCCGGCTCCAAAGCCAGCGAAGGGGAGATCACGATCACCGACACCCTGCCCGCGGGGCTCACCGCGCTCAGTCCCGGGGCAACCTCCAAGGATCCGACGACGGCTCCCTTCAGCTGCGCCGTCGCAGCCCAGACGGTTACCTGCAAAAGCCCCGGCCCGGTCCGCCCCGGCTACCCGGTCTGGGCCGAAATCCCCCTGGGCGTCACCGCTCCCGTGGGCTCATTGCTGAGCAACGAAGCCGAAATCTCAGGCGGGGGCGCCCTCAGCGCCAAAGCCACCACCCAGACTCTGATCAGCGTCGAAAAACCGCCCTTCGATTTCCTCCCCGGAGAAGAGGGCTTCCGCGCGCCGCTGATCGAAGAAGACGGCGCCCCGGCCACCAAAGCCGGCTCAAATGACGCCTATGAGGCGATCACCGAGTTCAACTTCCCCACCGTTGCGCCCGGGGGCTTCCTCACCGGCGCCGGGCACCTGCGCGACCTCACGATCGAGCTGCCGCCCGGCTACCTCGCCAACCCCGCCGCGACGGCGACCCGCTGCACCGAGGCCCAGCTGACCAGCCAGACCAACCCCGGCTGCCCGGAATCCTCCCAGGTCGGCACCGTGACGATCACCACCGTTGTTTTGGGCCCGGTCCCGGAACCCACCCCCCTCTACAACATGGTGCCCCCGCCGGGGGCCCCGGCCTCCCTTGGCTTTAACGCACTAGGAGTGGGGATCTTCCCCCATGTCGTCGCCTCGATTCGCAGCGAATCCGATTACGGCGCCACTGGGCGCTCCAACGACATCCTCGCACGCGGCCTGAACCCGGTCCTGAACGTCAGCGCCGAACTGTGGGGCAATCCTCCCGACAAAGCCCACGACAGCGCCCGGGGTCTTTGCTTTGAATCTGCCAACTCTTGCAAAGGCGAAGCCCAGCCCGACGCCTTTCTTTCGCTGCCGGTCGATTGCCCAGAAGAACCGCTCTTCTACAGGGCCCTGGCCGACAGCTGGGAGGAACCTGCTCCCGAGTTCGAAGAACGCGAAGCGCAGTATGAAAGCGCCGACCTGGAAGGCAACCCGGTCGAGATCGAAGGCTGCGACGAGCTCCAGTACGAACCCTCGATCACAGCCCGGCCGACGACGCGGCTGAGCGAAAGTCCCACTGGCCTCGACGTCGTCCTGCATCAGCCCCAGGACTTCAGGCTCGGCGCGCGCGCCAAAGCCCAGTTGCGCGACGCGGCGGTGAGCTTCCCCGCTGGCCTCGAGGTAAACGCCTCACAGGCCAACGGACTCGGCGCTTGCAGCGCAGAGCAGATCGGCACGCTGACGGCGGTGGGGGTGAGCCCGGCCAGCTTCAGCGCTCAGCCCTCGAGCTGTCCGGATTCCTCCAAGATCGGAAAAGTCGAAGTCACCTCGCCGCTGCTTGGCCAATACGACGCTAAAAACAAAGTCCAGCGCAATCCCTCTACCGGCGACGTGATCCCCGAGCCGCTGCACGGCTGGGTCTACATCGCCAAGCCTTTCGACAATCCCTTCAATTCGCTACTGGCGGTCTACCTCACAGTCGAAGACCCCCACACCGGGATCTTCGCCAAGCTCGCCGGCAAGGTCGAACCCAATCCAGTGACGGGCCAGCTGACCACTCGCTTTGAAGAAAACCCCGAGCTGCCGCTCGAAGACGCCAAGATCCACCTCTTCGAAGGTCCGAAGGCGCCGCTGCAGACTCCACCTACCTGCGGCCCCCACAAAACCACCACCGAGCTGGTGCCCTGGAGCGCGCCCGATACTCCTGCCGTCCACCCCACAGATGGCTTTGCCGCCACCAACTCACCCCTCGGCGGCCCCTGCCCGGCGACCGCGGGCCAGGCCCCCAACGCGCCCTCGTTTGTCGCAGGCACGGGGAACCCCCAAGCTGGCGCCTACAGCCCGCTGACCTTGAAGTTGAGCCGCGCCGACGGCACCCAGCGGATGGCAAAGCTCGAAACGACCTTCGCACCCGGGCTCTCGGGCAAGCTTGCCGGCATCGGGCAGTGCTCAGAGGCCCAGATCGCCGCCGCGGGGGCGCGCTCCAAGACCAACGACGGCGCCTTGGAGCTCGCCTCGCCGAGCTGTCCGGCCGGCTCGGAAGTGGGCATCCTCAACGTCGGCGCCGGCGCCGGCCCCTCGCCCTTCCACATCCAGGGCCACCTCTACTTGGCCGGCCCCTATAAGGGCGCGCCGCTGTCCTTCGTCGCGATCACCCCGGCGGTGGCCGGCCCGTTCGACCTCGGCTCGGTGGTGGTGCGCATAGCCGCCTACATCGACCCCAGCACCGCCCAGGTGCGCGCCGTCTCAGATCCCTTCCCCCAGATCCTGCAGGGAATCCCCGTCGACGTGCGCTCAGTGGCGGTATCCACACCGCGGCCGGGCTTCACCCTCAACCCGACCTCGTGCGAACCCAAGTCCTTTGGCGGCTCGGTTACCTCGACCCTGGGCCAGGTGGCGCCGCTCTCGGCCGCCTTCCAGGTCGGCGGCTGCGCTTCCCTCAAATACAAGCCGAAGCTGACCGCAAGGCTCTTCGGCCCGATCCACCGCGGCGGGCACCCGCGCTTTCGTTCGGTCTTCACCGCCAGGGCGGGCGATGCCAACACCGCCCGCGTCTCCTTTGCCCTGCCTCCCTCGGAGTTCATCGACCAGGCCCACTTCCGCACGATCTGCACCCGCGTGCAGTTCGCCGCCTCCCAGTGCCCGGCGGGCTCGGTCTACGGCCACGTCAAGGCCTTCAGCCCGCTGGTCGATTACCCACTGGAGGGGCCGATCTACCTGCGCTCCTCGAGCCACCAACTGCCCGACGCGGTGGCGGTCCTGAAAGGACCGCCCAGCCAGCCGATCGAGGTCGACCTCGTCGGCCGCGTGGACTCCGTCAACGGCGGCATCCGCACCATGATCGGGACAGTCCCCGACGCCCCGGTGAGCAAGGCGATCATCACCCTGCAGGGCGCCAAGAAGGGCCTCTTTCAAAACTCGACCAACATCTGCAAGGGCGTTCACCGTGCCACGGCCAAGCTGCGTGCCCAAAACGGCAAGCTGATCACCTTGCATCCCAAGGTGCAGGCCGATTGCCCCCCGTCCTCCAAGAAGCCCGGGGGACATCACAAGTAGTCAACCGAACTTTACGAGAAGTAGATATCCCAGTCCATCGAGCACGGATAGGAGCATCAGCATGCATGCGAAGCACAAAAGGATGAAGGCGGTGTGGGCGGCAACGTGTCTCACCGCTCTCGCCGCGCTTGCCTTCGCGGGAAGCGCCTCCGCGAAATTGACCGGTGAGTTCACCCGCTTTGAACAGTGCCCTTACAGCAACCTCGAAGTGAGGAAATGCATCTACTCGCCGACCGAAGGTGGCGAAGTGGTACTCGGCAACAAGAAAGTGCCGATCACCAGCACCGCGGTGCTGCAGGGCGGTTTCAGCAAACCCAACCCCGAAACCGGCGTCTCGACGTTCTTTGACGCCAAAAACGGGATTACGCTCTCCAAAGCTCCCCAGTCGGTACCGGGTGGCCTGGCGGGGATCGTGCCCGATGAAAAATCGCCGTTCTTGGTCAAAGCGCTGATCAAATTCTTCTTTGAAAACAGCCTGACCGGAGTGAACTCCACTCTAGAACTGGCCAAATCGCCGAGCGGGATCAAAATCAGCGAAAACGCCCTTTCCGAAGAAATCGGAATCGCGCTGGAAATGCCGGTCAAGGTGCACCTGGAAAATCCCTTCCTCGGCAAATCCTGCTACGTCGGCTCCTCGAGCTCGCCGGTCGTCTTCAAACTGACGACGGGCATCACCACGCCCCCGGCGCCCAACAAATCGATTCAGGGCTACAGCGGCGAACTCAACCTGCTCGAAGAAGGCAGCGTGCTTCGCCTCGACAAAGCCGTGCTGGTCGATAACTCATGGTCAGCGCCCGCCGCAAGCGGCTGTGGAGGAATCCTCAGCTTCCTCGTCAATCCGATCATCAACGGCCAGATCGGGCTGCCCGCGGCGGCCGGCAAAAACACGGCGATCCTGAAAAACACGATCTACGTGGGTGCTGCTGCTGCCGTCCGAAACAACAACGCAGAAAATCCGTAGCCCGCGCGGCACGCAAGGAGATGATGAGAAGATGAATGCGAAAGCAACACGCATGCTCTTGGCGGGCATTCTCTCGGCGCTGATGCTCAGTGCCGTGTTTGCCGCCGGCGCAGGGGCTGCTCCAGCCTGGAAGTTCGAAGGCAAAGCCCTGGAAGGAAAAGAAACGGTCGTCGGGGCTGCGATAGACAGCAGCCTGACGATCCCCGGTTTGACGACGAAATGTGAAAATTTCCTCTACAAGCTGACGATCGAAAATGTCTCTGGCACCGGCAAAGGGTCAGTCACCGAACTGCCTCTTTACAACTGCACCACGAACACCAAAAACTGCACGGTCGAATCGATCGCCGCAGAAGCCCTGCCCTGGGCAGCACAGGCAAAATTGGTGTCCAGCACCAACTACATTTTCATCGAAGGCATCAAAGTGGGGATCCTCTACGGGGGCGAACTGTGCGTCCTCGAAGGAACCCTGGCAAAAGTCACCGGCACCGCCGGTGGGCGCATCGATAACACAGCCGAAACCGCCACCTTCGACGCTGCGAGCTTCAGCGCGACGGGAGCTGTGCTGAAAGCACTCGGCTCGACGATCGAATGGAAAGGCGTCTTCCCTACGGAAGCGTTTGAAGGTCATCGCCTGCAGGCGCTGACGGTTTCCTAGTCCGATGAGCAAGGCTGCCGCCATCAGATTTGCGATTGCGGTGCTGGCAGCCGCGGCAACGCTCGCCGTCTTCGGTTGCGGGGGAGACTCCGCAACCGAGACGGCGAGCGCGCCGCCTTCTGAGACCACGGCGGAGAGCCAGGCCCAGGGGAAGCCCGCCTCCGCCGCGCAAGGCTCCTCGGCTGCCGACAACTCGGCCGCCAAGCGGGCCGCGGCAAGGACGCCCGGCACGAGCCCAACTCCCAGCGCCGAGCAGGGGACTCAGATAACCCCACCCAAGGGCCCCCAAGAGCCCGAACCGACGCCCCAGCAAAGGGCCCAGGCGACGCTGGTCAGCATGAGCCTCACCAGCCCCGCGCTTTCGCCCGGCCCCGAATCGGTCTCGACCCTGCCCGCCGCATACACCTGCAAGGGCAAGGACACCTGGCCCGAGTTGAGCTGGGGGGGAGTGCCTCCCGGCACCGCGGAGCTCGTCCTCTTTGCCTTGAACCTCGAACCGGTAAACGAAGCCCTCTTCTTTGACTGGGCCGTTGCCGGGATCGATCCTGGCTCCACCGGTGTCCAATCCGGCCAGCTGCCCAAGGGCGCGATCCTCGGCCGCAACAGCTTCGCCAAGCCGGGCTACTCGGTCTGCCCACCTGCGCCCAGACCCGAAACGGTCGTCTTCGCCCTCTACGCGCTGCCCCAGCCAAGCGGCGCCCATAAGGGCTTTGACCCCACCGCCCTGCGCAAAGCCGTCCTAGACCGTTCCCACGACTCGGGGATCCTGGCGGTGCGCTATGGCGGCTGAGTCACGAACTTTCCATCGAAAACCAGCAACAGAAATAGGGAGAGATCATGCGAACGAAGCACAGCAAGACAAAGGCGGTGTGCGCGGCGCTGCTTGTCGTCGCACTGGCCGCGCTCGGCTTCGCCGGAAGCGCCTCGGCGAAACTGACGGGCGAATTCAAACAGTTCGAACAGTGTCCTTACTCGAACCTCGAAGTGAGGAAATGCATCTACTCGCCGACCAACGGCGGCGAAGTGGTGCTTGGCTCAAAGAAAGTGCCGATCGTCAACCCGTCCTATCTGCAGGGCGGCTACGGTAAACCAGACCCCGAAACAGGCATCTCGAAATTCTTTGCCGCCAAAAACGGGATCACGCTTTCGAAATCCTCCCAGCCGGTTCCCGGTGGCCTGGCGGGCTTCGTCAACTGCAAAGAAATCAGCAACTTCCTGCTGCGCGTCAGCTGCGAAGGGATCTTCGAAAACGGTCTCACCGGCGTCAACTCGACGGTGGAACTGGCAAGGCCGGCGAGCGAGATCCAAATCAGCGAAAACGCCCTCGCCGAAGAAATCGGCGTGGCGCTGAGGCTGCCGATCAGGGTGCGGCTGGAAAACCCGCTCTTTGGCAGCGAATGCTATGTCGGTTCCAGCACCTCGCCGATCATCTGGAACCTGACCACAGGGATCACCGCGCCGCCGGCTCCCAACACACCGATCCAGGGCTACAGCGGCGAACTATTACTGCTGGAAGAAGGATCGGTCCTTCGCCTCGACAATGCGGTTCTCGTCGACAATGCCTGGGCGGCACCTGCGGCCAAAGGCTGTGGAGGACTCTTCTCGTTCATCCTCGACCCGATCGTCAACGCCTCCTCGGGGCTGCCTTCAGCCGCCGGTAGAAACTCGACGATCTTGAAAAACACGGTCAATGTGGGTGCCGCGGCCGCGGTGAGAAATAACGACGCAGAAAACCCCTAAACAGCAATACAAGGAACGTACTGCGGGCGCTGGAGGGTTCAGTGCCCGCAGTCAAGTCCACGAGCAACCTAGGAGAGAGATCATGTCTACGAACCGTGGAAGAACGAGGTTGGTGAGCGTGGCGGCTTTTGTCGTTGTCGTTGCGACGCTCGGCTTTGCGGGGAACGCCTCGGCTAAATTGACGGGGGACTTCACGCAATTTTCACAGTGTCCTTACGAAAATCTAGAAGTTAAGAAATGTCTCTACTCGGAAACCACGGGTGGAGAAGTAGTGCTCGGCTCAAAGAAAGTGCCGATCGTCAATCCTGCTTATCTGCAGGGAGGTTTCGGTAGGCCCAACGAAGAAACGGGCGTTTCGAAATTCTTCGGGGCTAAAAATGGAGACACGCTCTCCAAAAGTCCGCAGCCTGTTCCGGGCGGCCTAGCTGGTCTCGTCAACTGCAAAGAAATCAGCAACCTCGTCCTGCGAGTCACCTGCGAAGCAACCTTTGAAAACGGTTTGACCGGCGTCGATTCGACCCTCGAGTTGGCCAAACCGGCCGGCGACATCCAGATCAACGAAAACGCCCTCGGTGAAGAAATAGGCGTTGCGCTAAAATTGCCGCTTCGGATCCATTTGGAAAACCCTCTCCTCGGGGGCGAATGTTATGTTGGTTCGAGCTCCTCGCCGGTCATTTGGGAACTGACCACGGGCATTACGACGCCGCCGTCGCCCAACAAATCAATTCAGGGATACAGCGGTGATCTGTTACTGCTGGAGGAAGGATCAGTCCTTCGCCTCGACAATGCGGTCCTCGTCGACAATGCTTGGGCGGCTCCCGCCGCAAGCGGATGCGGAGGACTCTTCTCGTTCATCCTCGACCCAATCGTCAATGCGTCCTCGGGTCTGCCTTCGGCCGCTGGCAAAAACACAGCGATCTTGAAAAATATGATCAATGTGGGCGCCGCTGCTGCTGTGAGAAACAACGACGCAGAAAATCCGTAGTAGATACGCAGCTTTTGCCAAAGCGAGCGCCGGGAGAAATCCCGGCGCTCGCCCAGATGAAGGTGTTGGGGCGCGCAGCCGATCAATTGAGTGGGACGGTGCATAGCGTCTTGCTGGGATCGATTGGCATGGCGCGGAGTAAAGGCGCAGGATTTAACGCTAACCGTAGCTTGGTAGGAGGAGAATCATGAGAGCAACAGCACGCACGCTGAAGAATTTTGCCTTGTCCCTGCTGGCTGTATTTGGCCTAATGGGGCTTATGGCTGTTGGAGCGCAAGGAGAGTGGTTATTTTTAGTGAGTACGGCCGAAATGGTTGCTAGTTCCCATGAAGAGAGTAGGTTGTTAGTACCAAAAAAAATCTAAAATTTTTATGCAGCACGAGTAAAGGCGAAGATATTTTACTTGAATCGCCGGAATCAAAAAAAGCGTTAGGTACTGCGGTGGTTGCATTCAGTGGATGCGAAGCGTATACGATTTCACCGTTAGCACGTGTGACCAAATGTGACCCGCTGAACCAACCGGTTGAAGCAGGCGTGGTAGCTCATGTAATTTTACATAGCAATAGCGAGAACTATGTTTTAATCGAATCAAAAACCGGTTCGCCATTGGCTGGAATTGAATTTGGCCCAGAATGCGCCCTGACTGAAACCTCCAACGTCAAAGGCTCGCTGGTTGCGGAGTGCGGGCATTTAAATGCGGTGAAAGAATTCGTGCACTTAGATTGCAAAAACCAGCAAGTTACCCAACTGTTTCGCCAAGTGCCGGGTTCGTCGTTATTTCCTTCGGATAAACTCATTTATGGCTTGAGCTCTGAAGCGTTGTTTGACGGCGTCGCCGCGGTCAAACTGGCCGGAACCTTGTCCGGTGGCACCTGGGGAGGCCACGTTTAGGTCGGCTCAGTGTGCTTGCAGGCTGGGTCGCTCGTCTGGCCGGTAGCCGTGGATGCTTTTCAGGGGCGACGCTATGCAGAGGAAACCAGCAGTGAGGGGATGGCAGTGCTCTCGGCGGAGGGATTGGCGCGAGGCACGTATATTCGGCCTGCGATGCCCACCTCGTACGGCAACTAATGGCTCAGCGGATCCCCCGCGACGAATCGCTGAGCCGCGTCCACGGCGTCGGCGCGCTCTTCGCTGCCGCCTACGGCAACGTCGGCTCCTCGATCTACTACGCGCTCGGGGTCACCGCGGCCTTCGCCCTCGGCCTGACCCCGGTCGCCTTCGTCATCTCGGGCCTGATCTTCGCTGCCACGGCTGCCACCTACGCCGAGGCGACGGTGATGTTCCCCGAGGCCGGTGGCTCCTCGAGCTTTGCCCGCCACGCCTTCAACGAGATGGTCAGCTTCATCGCCGCCTGGGGGCAGATGCTCAACTACACGATCACGGTCGCAATCTCGGCCTTCTTCGTGCCCCACTATCTGGCCGTGTTCTGGCCCTGGCTCGGCGACAGCCCCGGCGACATCATCGGCGGCGCGGTCCTGATCCTCGCCCTCGCCTTGATCAACATCCGCGGCACCGAGGAGTCGGCGAAACTCAATTTGATCCTTGCCGTCGCCGACCTCGCGACCCAGGTCGTGCTGGTCGGCATCGGCCTGGTGCTCGTCTTCAGCCCGCAGGTGCTGGTCGACAACATCCACCTCGGCGTCGCCCCGACCTGGAGCGACTTCGCGCTTGGCATCGCGGTTGGGATGATCGCCTACACCGGCATCGAGACGATCTCCAACATGGCCGAGGAGGCCAAGGACGCCGCTAAAACGATTCCGCGCAGCGTCGGCCTCGTGGTCGTCGCGGTCCTCGCCCTCTACCTGCTGATCCCGATCGTCGCCCTCTCGGCGATGCCGGTGGTCAAAGACGCGGCCGGGCACTACGCGACCGAGCTCGGCTCGACCTTCGCCGATGACCCGATCCTCGGCATCGTCGAGAACCTCGGCCTCTCCTCGGGCCCGACGGAAATCCTGCGCTACTACGTCGGCGTGCTGGCGGCGGTGATCCTGCTGATCGCCACCAACGCCGGCCTGATCGGCGTCTCCCGCCTCACCTACTCGATGGGCCAGCACCGCCAGCTCCCCGAGGGCCTGCGCCAGGTCCATCCCAAGTACCGCACCCCCTACATCGCGATCCTGATTTTCGCCGCGATCGCGATTGTCACCCTGATCCCCGGACAGACCGACTTCCTGGCGACGATGTACTCCTTCGGCGCGATGCTCTCCTTCACGATCGCCCACGTCGCGGTGATCCAGCTGCGCCGCGGCCACTCCGGCGTCGAGCGGCCCTGGAAGCCGCCGCTCAACTTCCGCGCCTTCGGCACCGACGTGCCGCTCACCGCGGTCCTCGGCGGCCTCGGCACCTTCGCCGCCTGGATCGTCGTGATGGCGCTCAACCCGCGCACCCTCGTCGTCGGCACGGGCTGGATGGTGCTTGGCATCGCCGTCTACGTCCTCTACCGGCGCAACCAGGGCCTGCCGCTGACCGAGACGGTCAAGGTGCTGACGCCGGAGCCGCTCAGGGTCGAGGAGATCGAGTACCGCAGCGTCCTGGTCGCCTTCGAGGACGGCGAGCCGTTCTCCGAGGAGATGGTCGCGACCGCGGTCAAGCTCGCCTCCAAGCGCCGCCGCGGCGTCCACATCCACTCGATGATGACCGTGCCCACGCACCTGCCCCTGGATGCCGAGCTGCCCGAGCAAGAGGAAGAGGCGCAGAGCAAGATCGAGCAGGCGAGGCTGATCGGCGGCCAGCGCGTGACCGGCCACGTCGAGCGCGTCCGCCCGGGTCAGGCCGGCTATGAGATCTCCGACGAGGCGAAGCTGATCAACGCCGCCGCCGTGGTCATCGGCCTGCGCTACCGCAACGGCCGCCCGCTCTACGACAAGACCCTGCAGACGGTGCTCGGCGAGCGCCCCTGCCGCGTCATCGTCGTCTCCGAACAGGGCGCCCAGCGCGGGGCCGATGCGGTCCCGGTTACGGCCTAGAATCGCTGCACCGATGGCCTCCCCCGAGCGGATCTACCGCGGCTCCGTCCGCCTCATGTCGCTCGTC
>Ga0157374_10000202_pt1 | contig 54739 bp, 33 predicted proteins | sample M25metaG_FD_115308 | JGI IMG/M metagenome (GOLD analysis project Ga0157374, IMG submission 115308) | Miscanthus rhizosphere microbial communities from Kellogg Biological Station, Michigan, USA - M2-5 metaG | ecosystem: Host-associated > Plants > Roots > Rhizosphere > Soil | place: USA: Michigan...
ACCTAATAATCCACAACAGGATCAAAGGTTTAACAGAGGTAATGGTAACCAAAACCCTCAGCAAGGTCAAAACCAGCAACCTAATAATCCACAACAGGATCAAAGGTTTAACAGAGGGAATGGTAACCAAAACCCTCAGCAAGGTCAAAATCAACAACCAAACAATCCACAGCTGGATCAAAGGTTTAACAGAGGAAATGGTAATCAAAACCTTCAGCAAGGCCTAAATCAACAACCTAACAATCCGCAGCAGGATCAAAGGTTTAACAGAGGGAATGGTAATCAAAACCCTCAGCAAGGTCAAAACCAGCAACCAAACAATCCGCAACAGGATCAGAGGGTTAACAGAGGAAATGGTAATCAAAACCCTCAGCAAGGTCAAAATCAGCAACCAAACAATCCGCAACAGGATCAAAGGTTTAACAGAGGGAATGGTAATCAAAACCCTCAGCAAGGTCAAAACCAGCAACCAAACAATCCGCAGCAGGATCAAAGGTTTAACAGAGGAAATGGTAACGGACAACAACCCGCACAAAACCTGAATCAAAGACCCGCAAATCAAAATACAATACCGGGCTTTAATCCAAATGCACCGAGAAACCGGCAGCCACAGGCTAAGCCCGACACCGGAAAACGAGGCAGACCCGCACCAGTAATAAAAAGCTAAATACAATAAGAAAACCGGTCCATCAGCCGGTTTTTTTTTGAAGTGAATTTTCCAGAAAAGGTAATCTTCTTATGACATACCCAGTGATGAATCAGCCGTGACAAATTTCTATGTGCTTATACGAACATTTGTATAAACGGGGTGTTAGAAATTTTATAAAACCATTTAATCATGTCAGATACAGCAACAACATTCAGCCAAGAGTTCACCATCGGCCGCGATTTAAAGGTAAATCGCATGGGATACGGAGCAATGCGAATTACCGGAAAAGGTATTTGGGGGCCACCTCGAGATCATAACGAAGCTATCAAGGTTTTAAAAAGAGCAGTAGAGCTTGGCGTGAATTTTATTGACACGGCAGACAGCTACGGTCCCTATGTTTCAGAAGACTTGATAGCAGAGGCTTTATACCCTTACCCTACCGGCCTGGTAATAGCTACTAAAGGCGGCTTAACGCGCACGGGGTCCGATCAATGGCCGGTAAATGCACATCCGGATCATTTGAAAGAGGCATTGGAAGGCAGCTTAAAACGTTTAAAAGTTGACCGGATCGATCTTTATCAATTACATCGCATCGACCCAAAAGTCCCTGCAGAGCAAAGTTTCGAGTTCCTGAAGAAAGTGCAGCAAGAAGGCAAAGTAAAACATATAGGTTTATCAGAAGTAAGCGTAAGCGATATCAAAAAGGCTCAGCAATATTTCGAGGTGGTATCCGTGCAAAATATGTATAGCGTTGACAATCGTAAATGGGAACCGGTATTGGAATACTGCCAGGCCAACAACATCGCGTTTATTCCATGGTTTCCGCTAAACGCAGGTAATGTGGATGCATCAGATAAGATCAACCAGATTGCTGAGAAACGTAACGCAACGGTACACCAGGTCGCACTAAGCTGGTTATTACACCATTCTGATAATATATTATTAATACCCGGTACTTCGAGCGTTGAACACCTTGAAGAAAATATGAAAACTACCGGGTTGGAATTATCCAGCGGTGATATGCATGTACTTGATAGTATATCGCCCCAATAAGATAAATAAAAATCAGAACTCCTTTTACCTGGATGAATAATTAATGCAACTTTAAATCAATCGGTTACGTAAAACAAGTTGTGAATAGTTTAGTTAAGTTTAGGTGTTAGGTTAATGTAAATTATGCCCTCGCTTTAAGCGGGGGTTTTTTGCTTGATACAGCACCAACATCGCAACCAGCGAATATTTATTTAACAAAAAATATTAAACATATTAAACCTTTTTGTCAGACTCCTGTCATACAGGAAAACTAAAACAAAACGAAACAATTTTACAACTCCCAAAAAAGCAACCCCCTTACGTTATGAAAAATTTAAAATTATCATTAATTGTTCTATTAATGCTTGGTGCATTTTCGTGTAAAAAGGACAACAGTTCTTCGTCAGGCAGTAGTGTAACTACTGATCAGGCAGCTGATATTGCGGCAAGCTCATTGGCTGAAAACTCAAACGGTTTTAGCACTGTAACCGATGACATCGCAGTTAATGCACAAGGCATAAGCTCTGTAAACAGCGGTCTTGCTGTTAATTCAACCCAGGCAACAGCTTCTGTTCATCAGGAATGTGGTACTACACTTACCGACAGTGTAACCCGTAATGTTACAGTTGATTCGGTTACTATTAATTATTTCTTCAAATATTCACACACTTTAAATTGTAATTCTAGCAACCAACCTGACAATGTGATCAATGCGCTGAGTTACAAAGGTAGTTTTGATGGCCCAAGACTGAGTTCTACAAACTCAGGCAGTGCTAATGTTACTATTGCCGGTTTAACATCAACCGCAACCAACTTTGTATTGAATGGTGAATATAAGCGCGATGGATCGTTCCAATCAAAAGTTGGCAATAAGGCATCAGGTAATAGCCATATTGATATTGTAGGCACCAATATCACGTTATCAAAACCAGGTCGTAAAATCCTGAGTGGTACAGCTACTATTACTATTAGTGGAACCGGTCCAAAAGGAAACGCATTCAACTACACAGGTACCATAGTATTTAATGGCGATGGCACAGCTACATTAACTCTCAGTGGCGGCGCATCATATACCATCAACCTGGCATCAGGCTGGAGAGCTCGCCGTTAAAAATACCTTTATTAAATAGTTATTTAAGCCGGTAGTTTTTTACTACCGGCTTTCTTATTTACACGTTGGCCACTTTGAATGGCTTTATATCAACGGTTTCCCAAACCTTTTGGGTAATGTAAGGTTCATTTTTCTTCCATGCCTCTAACTCCTCATCAGTTTCAAACTGCAATACCATAACCGACCCGATCATTTTACCTTCATCATTTAACATAGCTCCGCCTAAAATAAAGTTTCCCTTTTCCTTCAGTTCCTTTGCTCCGTCAAGATGATGTGGGCGTACGTTCATGCGGTTTTGCAGTGAATCTTCATACGTATAGTCATAGGCTGTTACCAAATATTGCTTCATTTGAGTTTAATTTATTTTGGATAATTTCATTACAAATTTAAGGTTCTTATTTTCCTCAAAATAGCTTTTGTAATCAAAATAAAAAATAACTGTAAATTTTACATATATTTGTTTTGCCGATAATAGTACCTAAAAATGAAGCACAACCTATATCCCGAATTTCAAAACATATTTAATAAAGAGGCAGAAAAAGCATACTTCTCTCCGGGTCGTATTAACCTGATCGGAGAACATATTGACTACAACGGTGGTTTGGTAATGCCATGTGCCATTACTTTTGGCACTTATGTGGTAGTGGCACCAAATAACGACAATGTATTCCGTTTCAGAAGTTTGAACTTCAATGACAAAATAGATATCCCACTTAAGGAAAACTATAAAAAAACTGGCGAAAGCTGGTTTAATTTCCCTTTGGGTGTTATTGATTACTTTTTGCGCGACGGCCATCAACTACAGGGGCTAGACCTATTATATTATGGCGATATTCCTATTAGTTCGGGCTTATCATCATCAGCCTCTATCGAGGTAGTAACAGCGTACATGCTGAATGATCTGTTTAATGCTGGGTACAGTAAACTCGAACTCGTACAATTGGCCAAACGGGTAGAGAATATTTTCATAGGGGTAAACTGCGGCATAATGGATCAGTTTGCCGTGGCCTTCGGAGAAAAAGACAAGGCATTAATGCTGAATTGTGACACGTTGGAATACCAGGCCGTAAATACCAACCTGGGCGAATATGTGTTAGCAATCATTAACACAAACAAGCCGCGTAAACTAGCCGAATCAAAATATAATGAGCGTGTTCAAGAATGTCAGACTGCCTTAAAGGCTTTACAACAGGAATTGGACATACAGCATCTGTGCGATATCGACAGCAATACATTCCGGCAGCATCAGCATTTAATAAACGATAACATTGTTTTAAAACGTGCCAAACACGTTATTGAAGAAAATGACCGCGTGAAACTCGCGGCGCAATCATTGGCTGACAGTGACATTTTATCATTCGGACAATTGATGTATGCTTCTCATGATTCGTTAAAGACCCAGTATGAAGTAAGTGGAAAAGAATTGGATGCCATTGTGGAATATAGTCTGACTAATCCAAATGTAGCAGGTGCACGCATGACAGGTGCGGGCTTTGGCGGATGCGCAATTGCACTGGTAAAAGAAAGCGCCTTCGAAACGTATAGTAAAGAAGTAGTTGAGTACTATACCCCCAAATTTGGTTATGCACCTTCAGTTTATAGTTCATTGATTGGTGATGGTGTGGGAGTATTAAAGGAGTTAATAAAGTCTTAAATACTATTACCCGAATTTTAATATTTAGAAGATCATTACCTTTGCGATAACTAATCGCTAATCTCTGATCAACTAATCTATACACTTGCGCAAACTTAAATTAGACGAACTGAACCGTGATTCGGTTGAAGAGTTTAAAACCAAGCAGAAATTACCTATTGCCGTAGTGCTTGACAATGTACGCAGCATGCATAATGTAGGCTCCATATTCCGTACATGCGATGGCTTTGCAGTAGAGCAGGTTTGTCTTTGCGGCATAACCGGGCAACCTCCACATCGTGAAATAGAGAAAACCGCTCTTGGCGCTACGCAATCTATCAACTGGACTTATTATGCTGAACCGTTACAAGCAGTCGAGCAACTGCGCAAAGATGGTTACAAAATAATAGCGATAGAACAAGCCGAAAAAAGCATAATGCTCAATCAATTTGAGGCAATTGAGGATGAAAAATATGCACTGATATTCGGCAATGAGGTGAATGGGGTAAGCGATGAGGTAATGAAAGTAATAGATGCCTGTATCGAGATCCCACAGTTTGGCACTAAACACTCATTTAATATCGTTGTATCGGCTGGTATAGTTCTATGGGACTTCTTCACTAAGTTGGGTGATAGCTGATATCTTCTTCCTATCTATCAAAAAATAGCAATTTTCAATAACTGGCTTTAATCCAAATCGGCAATATTTGTCGCGGTTAAATATCTGAACCATCAGGCATTTTATTATTAAATTAGATTCTATTTTAAGGAAGGGGCATTCATCATGTTTAACGAAATAACAATTAGTCCTTTGGCTAAAAAGCTGCAAATAAAACCCGGCAAACAATGGCTGCTCTTTAATGCGCCTGCTTATTACCTTACTCTACTTGAGCCCCTGCCGGAAGGTGCTACCGTTTCATATGAAGCCAAAGGCAGTTTTGATGGCGCTCAATTATTTGTAAAGAACAGCACAGAACTTATTGAGACCTTAAAAATTGTAGTTCCAGTATTGCGACTTGATAGCGTGTTTTGGGTGATCTATCCTAAAAAGAGCTCAGGTATTGCAAGTGATTTGGAAATGATGAGCAGTTGGGATGAACTGGGTAAGTATGGTTATGGAGGCGTAGCTGCTGCAGCGGTAAATGAAACCTGGACAGCATTGCGTTTCAGGCCCAAACAGCAAACCAAAACATCTGATAGCTGCAACGACGAGATAAAACAAAATGAATACAGTCAATGGATTGATGTAGACAACCGCATTGTGCGGCTGCCTGATGAGATCAAAGCAGTTTTGGAAAAAAATCAGCAGGCATTAGCCAATTATGAGAAGCTCTCCTACTCTAACCGCAAAGAATATGTACTTTGGATACTGACGGCCAAACAGGAAAAAACAAGGGAGGAAAGACTGGTTAAACTGGTTGAAAAATTAGAGGCTGGTAAGAAGAACCCGTCAGAAAAATAATAAAAAAGCCGGCAAGCATACTTGCTTGCGCGGCCTAACTTGGGTTTATTAACTGATTGTATTAGAAATGCTCTTTTATAAATAACTCACTAATCTCCTATCACTAAGCCACTATCCTCAAAACACCTGTTCAAACTGGTTTACAGCATCTTTGCTTTCCAGTATGGAGTGTCCCATTAAAAACTCGTCAACCTTTCGTGCGCATTCGCGGCCTTCCGAGATGGCCCAAACCACCAGTGATTGTCCGCGACGCATATCACCTGCAGCAAATACCTTGCCTACATTGGTACGGTAAGCACCTTCTTTAGCTTTTACATTTTTGCGCTCATCAAGGTGAACGTTCAGGCTGTTTATCATACCTTCATGTTGTGGGTGCACAAAGCCCATGGCCAGGAACACACGCTGGCATTCGATCTCGCGCTCAGAGCCTTCTACCTCAACAAACTTGATCGGTCTGCCCATGATATCGGTTTCCCAGGTCACATCGGTAACCTTTAACGCCCTCAGATTGCCATCAGCATCGCCTAAAAATGCTTTGGTATTGATACCCCAGTATCTTTGGCAGCCTTCCTCATGGCTTGAAGTTGTTTTTAATACCATTGGATATGAAGGCCATGGCATACTGTGGGTACGATCAACAGGTGGCTTCATCATCACCTCAAACTGATGGATTGATTTTGCACCCTGACGATTTGATGTACCTACACAATCCGAGCCGGTATCACCACCACCTATCACCACGACATCTTTACCTGTTGCCAATATATCCTCAGCATCAAAGCCGATATCGCTTACACGTTTATTTTGCTGTTTAAGAAAGTCCATCGCAAAATGGATACCTTTCAACTCACGGCCCGGGATAGGCAGATTACGCGGGATGGTTGATCCACCCGCTAGCACTACCGCGTCATTACCGCGCACCAGTTCATCAGCAGCTATATCTTTACCAACCTCTACATTGCATTTAAAAACAACGCCATCTTCTTCCATAACCTGCACACGACGTTCAACTACCCATTTTTCCAATTTGAAATCAGGGATACCGTAACGCAGCAAGCCTCCTGGTTTGTCATCGCGTTCGTAAACTGTTACCGCGTGACCTGCTTTTGCCAATTGCGCAGCAGCAGCCAAACCAGCAGGGCCAGAACCCACCACAGCTACCTTTTTTCCTGTTTTAACAAGAGGAGCTGTACGTTTAACCAAGTTCTTTTCGTAGGCAATCTCAATGATATGTTTTTCTATCTCCTCGATAGCTACCGGCGGTTTATTGATCCCCAACACACATGCTGATTCGCATGGTGCGGGACAAATCCTGCCTGTAAATTCCGGAAAATTGTTTGTCGATGACAATATCTGGTAAGCTTCTTCCCAATTCTTACGATACACTGCATCGTTAAACTCAGGAATGATATTACCCAGCGGACAACCTGAGTGGCAAAATGGTATACCACAATTCATACAACGTGCCGATTGCTCGTTCAGCTTCTGCTCCGGGTACAGTCCTTCAAACTCTTTGTAGTTCTTTACGCGTTCTGCCGGAGATATTTTAGCGGGAAGTTCCCTATTATACTCTTTAAATCCTGTTGCTTTTCCCATAAAATATTAGCTGATAGTTTGATACTCTGCTTTTAGTAAAACCGCTTTATAATCCTTCGGAAACACCTTCACAAATTTGGTTGAAGCCTCGTTCCAGTTTTTCAATAGATTTTGCGCTACTTTACTTCCGGTCAGGCTTACGTGTTTCTTTAATAAGATCGTGATCTGCTCTGAATCTTTCTCAGTAAGCGGATCAAGGTCGACCATCTCTCTGTTGCAGTTGTCGGCAAATGTATTTTCCGGATCATAAACCCATGCAATACCACCGCTCATACCTGCTGCAAAGTTGCGCCCAGTGCTGCCTAATATCAGGGCGCGTCCGCCGGTCATGTATTCGCAACCATGATCGCCCACGCCCTCAACAACTGCTGTTGCACCTGAGTTACGCACTGCGAAACGCTCACCCGCCATACCGCGGATGAATACCTCACCGGAAGTTGCACCATAAAGCGCTACGTTACCAATGATGATGTTGTCTTCAGGAGTAAACTTCGCATCAGCAGAAGGATAGATAGCTAATTGCGCACCTGAAAGGCCTTTACCTACATAGTCATTCGCCTCACCTTCCAATTCAAAAGAGATACCTTTTGTATTGAATGCGCCAAAGCTTTGTCCGGCTGAACCTTTAAATTTATAGTTGATGGTATTGTCTGGTAATCCGGCTGAACCATATTTCTTCGATATCTCGTTTGATAACAACGTTCCGATAGTACGGTCGGTATTCTTTACATCGAATGATGCAAATACTGGCGTTTTATCTTCCAGCGCAGCTTTAGCGCTTTCCAGTAATTTCCAGTCGATGATCGCATCAATACCATGATCCTGGCTTTCGCTGTTATACAGCGTCATCCCTTTCGGGTTGTTAACCGGATGCAGTATGCCAGACAGATCGATATGATTTACCTTCCAGTTTTTCAGTCCGTCTTTCAGTTTCAGGAACTGAACACGGCCAACCATTTCATTGATGGTACGGAAGCCCAGTTCAGCCATGATCTCACGCAGTTCCTCTGCCATAAAGCGGAACAGGTTCACTACGTGCTCCGGCTTACCTGTAAACAATTTCCTTAATTCGGGGTCTTGTGTAGCAACACCTACAGGACAAGTGTTCAAATGGCATTTACGCATCATGATACATCCGCCTGCAACGAGTGCCGCAGTAGCCACACCCCATTCTTCGGCACCCATTAAGGCTGCAATAGCCAGGTCGCGACCCGTTTTAAGCTGACCGTCAGTTTGCAATACCACACGGCTGCGCAGTTTGTTGCGAACCAGTGTCTGGTGTGCTTCGGCAAGACCAAGTTCCCAAGGCAAGCCGGCATGTTTTATAGAGCTGATTGGCGATGCACCTGTACCACCATCGTATCCTGCGATTAGGATCACATCGGCATGTGCTTTGGCAACACCAGCAGCAATGGTACCGACGCCTGCTTTTGATACCAATTTAACATTGATACGTGCAGCACGGTTGGCATTCTTTAAGTCGAATATTAACTGGGCCAAATCCTCGATAGAGTAAATATCGTGGTGCGGCGGTGGAGAGATCAAACCTACTCCAGGTGTAGAGTGACGCACTTTAGCTATCCACTCATCTACCTTATGACCCGGTAATTGACCACCCTCACCCGGTTTTGCACCCTGGGCCATTTTTATTTGCAGCTCATCAGCATTGCTCAGGTAATTTGAGGTTACACCGAACCGTGCCGAAGCAACCTGTTTGATAGCCGAGCGCATCGAGTCGCCATTTGGCAATACCTCATAACGCATTTCGTCCTCGCCACCTTCACCTGTATTGCTCTTGCCACCTATACGATTCATAGCAATAGCTAACGTGCTGTGTGCCTCATGTGATATTGAACCGAAAGACATTGCTCCTGTTGCAAAACGCTTCATGATGCTTTCTGCAGATTCTACCTCATCTAACTTAACCGACTCACGGTGATGCGCGAAGTCAAGCAAGCCACGTATTGTGAAATGTTTCTCGCCTTGTTCGTTAATCAGCTTCGCATAGTTCTTGTAAACCGAGTAATCGTTCATGCGAGTTGCATGCTGTAACAAGTGAACGGTCTGCGGATTGAACAGGTGCTCTTCGCCTCTGCGTTTCCACTGGTAGATACCGCCTTCAGGCAATATGCTGGTTTCTGTTTTACTGCTGCCGAAGCCGATTTTATGCTTGCAAAGTGATTCGCGTGCTATTTCGTCAAGCCCTAAACCGCCTATACGCGTTACGCCGCCTGCAAAATATCGGTCTACAACCTGCTTGTTGATACCCAATATCTCAAATATCTGCGATCCATGATAAGACTGGAGGGTTGAGATACCCATTTTAGAAAATATCTTTAATAAACCATCGCAGATGGCTTTTACATAGTTCTTAGTCAGTGTTTTAACATCCAGGCTAGTTTCCAGACTACCATTTTCCTTGATCGTATTGATGGTAGACAGCGCCAGGTAGGGGTTAATGGCAGTAGCACCGAATGCCAGCAAAGTGGCAAAATGGTGCACTTCCCATGCGTCACCAGCCTCAGCAACCAAGCCTACCGCACCCCGTAATCCCTTACGAACCAAATGATGATGAACAGCAGAAACAGCCAATAATGACGGAATAGGAGCATGTTCTGAATCGATAGCACGGTCTGAAAGGATCAATACTTCAAATCCTTCGTCAACAGCATCTTCTGCATAACGGCAAAGTCTTGCAATGCCTTTTTCAATTGAACCCGGCATACCATCGGCTACAAAATAGCATTGCAGCGTTTTAGCATGGAACATGCCGGTATCGATACTTCTCAGCTTTTCCAGATCATGGTCAACCAGGATCGGGTGCTTCAAAGCCACGCAATGGCAATGCATTTTGTCCTCGTCCAACAGGTTGCCATTATTACCTATAAAGGTAGCCAGGCTCATCACCAAACGTTCCCGGATCGGATCAATTGGCGGATTGGTTACTTGCGCAAAGAATTGCTTAAAGTAGCTTGATAAATGCTGTGGTTTATCGGATAATATGGCCAAAGGCACATCTGTACCCATTGAACCTATAGGCTCTTTACCATCAACAGCCATCGGTTTGATGATAGTTTCGATATCCTCGCGGCTATAACCAAACACCTGCTGATAACGGAACACAGCGCTTGGCGACAATGGCGCAAAAGCCAAACGAGGCTCGGCCAAATCTTCCATGCGTATTTTATAGTTCTCAAGCCATTGTCCGTAAGGCTGGCGGGAGGCTATTTGTTTCTTTATTTCTTCATCAGTGATGATCTTACCCTTATCGGTATCGATCAGCAACATTTTACCTGGCTGTAAACGGCCTTTACGTAAAACGGTCTTATCATCAATGGTTAATACACCAGCTTCCGAAGCGGCGATAACGCGACCATCGCTTGTAATAACAAAACGTAATGGGCGCAGACCATTTCTATCCAATAAAGCACCGATCAACTTACCATCAGTAAAGGTAATAGCTGCCGGACCGTCCCATGGTTCCATCAAAGTAGCATGGTATTCGTAGAATGCTTTCTTGATCGGATCCATCTGCTCGTTACCATCCCATGCTTCAGGGATCAGCATCATCATTACGTGTGGTAATGAACGTCCGGTATGAAGTAAAACTTCAATTATATTATCCAAACAGGCTGAATCAGACTGGTTATTGTCGATCACCGGCAACAACATTTCCATCTCTTCACTGGTGAAGTAAGATGAAACGTATGACTTTAAACCTGAGTAGAACCAGTTCAAGTTACCTGTTAAGGTATTGATCTCACCATTATGGGCGATCAACCTGAATGGCTGAGCCAGCTTCCATGACGGGAAAGTGTTGGTTGAGAAACGTGAGTGGATCATGGCCAGGCCAGACGCTATACGCGGGTCTCTCAGATCTGCAAAGTATTTACGCAACTGATAAGTAGTCAGCTGACCTTTGTAAATAATAGTTTTGCAGGAGAATGAAGTGAAATAAAAATGTTCACCTGCACCAGGAATAGTTTCGGTGATGGTTTTATTGATATATCTTCTTAAAACGTAAAGTTTACGTTCAAAGTCGTTTACATTAGTAATATGATGTGGCCTTAAAACAAATACTTGCTCCACATCCGGTTCAGCAAGATGAGCGGTCTCTCCTATTACAGAGGAGTCAACTGTCAGCTTACGGTAACCTAATTTTTGAAGGCCCAGTTTCTCAAGTGCATTGGCAATTACCATACGGCAGGCTTTCTTCAATGAAGAATCCTTAGGGAAAAATATCATCCCAACACCATACTCTCCCGGTTCAGGCAGGCTGATTTCCAGGTTAGAGCATTCATCCATCAAAAATTCATGGGGTAATTGTATCAAAAGGCCCGCGCCATCGCCAGTTTCAGGATCACAGCCGCAAGCACCGCGGTGTTCCATATTCTCCAGCATGGTAAGGGCATCATCTATAATCTGGTGTGATTTATGGCCGTGTATATTGGCTATAAACCCGGTTCCGCACGAGTCGTGTTCAAATTCAGGCCGGTAAAGGCCCTGCTGGGGGTTATCTGTTTGATCCATCTGCAATCGCTCTGTTATATTAGTATTCCACTTAGGTCGTATTTACGAAATTACAAATTAATAATCTTTTTTGTAATATAGTTAGTAATTTTTCAGATTATGTTAAAAAATATTATCTATATCATATTAAAATTTAGATTTTGTTAATAATTCCAGTTTCATTATAACATTTTCATAATCGCATATTGACATTTAATATGTCTGCATAGCAATAAAAAATCCCCTGATCCGAACTAAAAGTTGCGAAATGAAGGGATTTTTGGGGTTTGAATTATAAAATTGGTAAAATCCATAGGCTTATTTTGAGATTATATTACTTTAGTGTATCGCCCGAAACCTGAAAATTCTAAGTATTACATTCAGAAAAATAGAATTTTCAAGAATTATTACCTTTGCGGCAATGAATACTATACCTGCTCAAAATAAAGCTGTGTTCCTGGACCGCGATGGGGTGCTAAACCAGGAAATGGGCGACTATGTATGCCGACTAGAGGATTTCCATGTATTGGAGCAAAATATTGAACCATTAAAAACCTTACAAGACAGAGGGTATCTGTTAATAGTAGCCACCAACCAGGGCGGTTTGGCCAAAGGCTGGTATACTGAAGAAGAGCTTGGCAAAATGCATGCGCAATTGAGAGAAATATATGCCAAACACGGCGTAGAATTTACCGACATATTTTATTGCCCGCATCATCCTAATTTTACGGGTGAATGCGACTGCCGCAAACCTAAGCCTGGCTTATTACTGCGTGGTATAGAAAAGTACAATATTGATCCCAGCAAATCTTATTTTATAGGTGACCGCGAACGAGACGTGGAAGCAGGCACAGCTGCTGGTGTAAAAGGAATCCTGATCAACAGCGATCAGCCTATAAGTGATGTATTGGATTTAATTGATTGATATTAAAAGGTTAAAAATGTTGCAGATTTTATAATGGTTGAAAAGGATGCTTAAATTTATATGATAAACCATTTATGACCATTGCAATTTTTACAACAATTACAACAATTTAAACTTTAATAAGTACTACAACAAACGCATGAAGTTGAGCCCTTATCTTAAGAATCTTGATTCACTTATTGCTGCCATTATAGCTTATTACGCTATTTACCTATTTACCTCATACAGCGGTGTAGGACTTTCCCCCGATTCGATCATGTACGCGAGTACAGCTACCAACTTACAAGCTCATGGGTCGATCATAACTTTCAATAAAGGGCCGCTGGTGTTTTTTCCGGTTTTCTATCCCGTATTTCTGGGTATTATCCAGTTTATTACCCGTGTTGATCCTATCATTGCCGGGGCAACTATTAATAGCTGTTTGTTTGCTGCTGTGGTATTCACTACCGGATGGATACTGGAAAATTTCACTTCGCATGCAAGGATCTATAAGTGGTTAATATTAATAGCTATCATATTAAGCCCTGGATTGCTGGAGATATACAGTTTCCTGTGGTCAGAGACCTTGTTTATATTCGAGTCCCTCCTATTTATTATAGCGTACCGGCATTATTTACAATCGCACACCACAAAGGCATTATTAATAGCTGCTTTTATTACAGCAATTACCTGTATTACACGATATGCAGGCATAACAATCGTAGGTACAGGCGGATTAATGCTCTTACTTGATACCGAACTTCCGATAAGGAAAAAGATCAAGCATATTCTCATATATGGTTTTGTATCAATCTCACTCCTTGTTGGCAACCTGATCATGAACCGTATTAATACCGGTTTAAGTACAGGTACACGCGAACCATCTATTACGCCTTTTGTAGATAATCTGCATTATTTCGGCACCGTAATTTGGGATTGGGCCGCATTAAGAACTGATAAAGCTGATCCATACGCAGCTTTTATTACATCGTTTATTCTATTGGCTCTCGCTGGCATACTCGCCTGGAAAACTTACAAACGCCGTATCGACAGCGTTGAAAATATAGTGATAACCCTGGCATTGGTTTATGGGTTATTTATAGTGGTTTCAGCCAGTATATCGAGATACGAACGCATCAACAGCAGGCTGATCGCCCCTATGTTTGTTCCATTATTAATAGCCTGTACCAGTTGGGTGCCTGATGTATTACGGCTGATCAAAAACAAAGCAGCAAAATACGCTTTATCGGGTATTGCAATTTTATTAATGGTGGCCTTTGAATATTCGACTGCATTAGTGGATTATCAGCGCTATGATGATGAAACTGATTACGGTGTGCCGGGCTACAGCGATGATAGCTGGAACAAATCGGAATTTGTACAGTACCTAAGAAAACATCAGCATATATTTAAACCGGGCATACCAATTTACAGCGATGCAGACGAAGCAGTTTATTTATTTACCGGCATGTCATCAACCCTGATACCTCATAAGCTGCAAACCAACCTGGTGCAAAAGATGTATGCCGAAAAGCGCTTCTACCTGATTTGGTTTGATAATTTGTACAACTCGGAGTTGATCAGTCTACAGGATATCATGGCTCATAAAAAGCTCGTAAAAATTGGCAGCGCCAAAGAAGGTGAGATTTATTACTACGATGAGGCAGCAAAATAATTCATAATGCAAAGGCGAAAATTCTTACAAAATGCCGGCATACTGGGCATTGCTCCTTTGATCACCTCGGCGGCCTCAGTTGATCTGGCAACGCATAACTTTCCGGCCGCCAGCGCCAGAACAATATGGCTAAACTACCTTGAAAAACTAGCTCTCCCGGTACTAACTGCATTAGCTGCAGATCAGCTTAAAGAAAAAATGCCGGTAGAGGTCAAAAGTCCTGACCTAATAAAAGAAAGGACTAAATACACGCATCTGGAGGCGTTTGCGCGACTATTACCCGGTATTGCTCCGTGGCTGCAGGCGGGACAATTAAGTGCAGAAGAAAAAAAGCTACAGGATAAATATTTCAAGCTGGCACTAAAAAGTATTGAAAATGCTGTTGATCCAGCAGCAAAAGATTATATGAACTGGGGTGATGAAGGTGGTCAGCCATTGGTAGATGCCTCTTTTTTTGCTTATGCCCTTTTACGATGTCCGAAATTATGGCAGGCTTTAGAACCACAAACAAAGAACTATGCAATTACCTGCCTGAAAAAGACCCGGACTATAAAACCTCCAGAAAATAACTGGCTGTTATTTGCGGCTATGATCGAAGTTTTTTTTATCACAATAAATGAACCGCACGACAAAAGCAGAATTGATTATGCTATACAGCGGCATACAGAGTGGTATAAAGGTGATGGCCTGTATGGGGATGGAGCAGAATTTCACTGGGATTATTATAACAGCTATGTGATCCACCCCTATCTTTATGATATATTAAAAGTCGTAGCGGGGAAATATCCTGAGTTTGAACCGGTGAGAAAGAAGGTGTCAGATTATAATTTAAGATATGCCGTCATACAAGAACGCCTGATTGCCTCCGATGGTACTTACCCGCCGATAGGGAGATCCATTACTTACCGCACAGGTGTTTTCCACCACCTGGCCAATATGGCATTGCAGAAGCAACTACCCTCGCAATTAAGTGCGGGCCAAGTAAGGTGCGCCCTGACTACAGTTATAGAAAAAGCAACTTCATCTCCGGAGATGTATGATGCAAACGGATGGCTACGGATAGGTTTGTACGGGCATCAACCTTCACTGGCCGAGAATTATATCTCAACAGGCAGTTTGTATTTATGCGCTGTCATTTTGCTTCCGTTAGGTTTACCTGAATCTGATCCGTTTTGGAGCTCTCCCGACGAGGACTGGACTTCAAAAAAAGAATGGAAAGGTATTAATATGGCAGCAGATCACGCTTCCTGATTTTTTCCAGACATCATTTTAGTCTGCACAAAATTCACTCATAACAATTTTATTGTTTTGATTTCACAAACAACTCTCTATATTTGCAACACTTCATCTATAGCTTTACTATACAAAATGAACGGGTTCAACATACATCATCTCCATTTGCATCATCGCCATCATATGGCGACCAGATAATGTTTGTTTCTACTAGAAATATCACCCCCAGTTTATTTTATAATACCATTAAATTTAATTTGTGAAAACACTTAAAATAGCCATCCAGAAATCAGGAAGGCTCAACGAAAAATCCGTTGAATTGTTAAAAAATTGCGGCCTGGACTTCGATAATTACAAAAGCTCGCTCATTTCAGGCGTATCTAATTTCCCGCTTGAAATACTTTTCCTTCGCGATGATGATATCCCTGAATATGTTCAGGATGGCATTGCGGATCTGGGCATTGTTGGCGAAAACGTCATACAGGAAACCGAGGCTGAAGTAAGTTATTTGCAACGGCTGGGATTTGGTAAATGTTCATTAAAGATTGCTGTTCCCAATTCTCTTCATATAAACGATGTAACAGAATTAAGCGGCAAATCAATCGCTACTACCTATCCTGTCATATTAGGTAAATACCTAAAAGATAAAAATATAAGTGCTGAAATACGTACTATATCCGGCTCGGTCGAGATATCACCAGGTTTGGGATTAAGTGATGCGATTTGTGATTTGGTTTCTACCGGCGGTACACTTAAAAGCAATGGATTGAAACCTTTTTGCAACGTAATGTCGTCAGAAGCTATCCTGATCGGCAAAACCGGGATAGAAGATCATGAGCATGTACAGGAATTATTACAACGTGTTCAATCAGTACTTAGGGCCAAAGAAACTAAATATGTGGTGTTGAATATTCATAAAGACAACCTGGATAAAGCCATCGCATTGCTTCCGGGCGTAAAAAGCCCATCAGTGGTATCATTGGCTGAAGAAGGCTGGGTTGCTGTTCATACAGTAATACCTGAAAATGACTTCTGGGACAGGATTAACCTTTTGAGACAGGCCGGCGCACAGGGCATTACTGTAATGCCTATTGAGAAAATCATATTTTAGAAAGTTGGCAGTTTTAAGTTTGCAGTTTGCTTTTTAACTGCTTACGGAAAACCGCACACTGCAAACTGACAATGAAGACTTATACTTATTCAGATTTAAGCAAACAGGATATTCAAAAGCTGGTTGAGCGCAACATTGATCCGGCTGATGAAATACGTAACGTGGTAGAAGACATCATCCACAATGTCCGTACCCGTGGCGATGCTGCTTTACTGGATTATGCTGCCAAATTTGACAAAGTTGAACTAAAGAGCTTGCTTATTGAAAAAGATGAGTTAGCACAATTGGCTTCTGAATTACAGTCAGAGCAAAAAAAAGCGCTTGATACAGCATATAATAATATCCGCAAATTTCACGAAACTCAACTTCATACTGAATCAAAAGTGGAAACCATGCCAGGTGTAACCTGCTGGCGCGAGCTTCGGCCGATTGAAAGAGTTGGACTTTATATTCCTGGTGGCACAGCAGTTTTACCAAGCACCTTTCTAATGCTTGGTGTACCTGCGCGTATTGCGGGTTGCCATGAGATCGTAGTATGTTCCCCACCTCAGAAAGATGGAAAGATCAATGCATATATTGCATATGTTGCTCAATTGCTGGGAATAGAGAAAGTATACCTGACGGGTGGTGCGCAGGCTATTGCCGCTATGGCCTATGGCACTGAAAGCATTCCTAAAGTTGATAAGATATTTGGCCCAGGTAATCAGTATGTTACCAAAGCAAAAACCATAGTTCAATCAACTACCAATACAGCTATAGATATGCCTGCCGGACCGTCGGAGGTATTGGTCATTGCGGACAACAGCGCGGTACCTGCTTATGTAGCAGCCGACTTGCTAGCGCAAGCAGAACATGGCGTAGATAGTCAGTCAGTATTGGCAACTACCTCACAGCAATTTGCAGAAAAAACGATAGAAGAGCTCAATAAACAATTATCGGTATTACCCCGTGCTGCAATAGCAGGCAAAGCAATTGATAACTCTTACATCGTTGTGGTAAAGGACTTGATTGAGGCGATGCAATTTAGCAACATTTATGCTCCCGAGCATTTAATACTAGCGACTGCAAACTGGGAACAGCTAACTGCCAACATTATTAATGCAGGATCAGTGTTCTTAGGAAATCTTACACCTGAAAGTGCCGGCGATTATGCTTCAGGAACCAATCACACATTACCTACAAGTGCTTACGCACGGGCTTATTCGGGTGTTTCTGTTGATTCCTTTATTAAGAAGATCACCTTTCAGCATATCAGTCCTGAAGGGATACAAAGTATAGGTCGTACAGTGGAGGTTTTGGCTGAACTGGAAGGATTGCAGGCACACAAGAATGCGATAAGTATAAGAATGTCTGAACTATGATGACAATGATTAAATGAAAACTATGAAATCATAGTACAATCAAAAAATCACAAAAATCATAGTTCAGACAAATGAATAAAGACAATGTTCGACATTAACAACATATTAAGAGAAAATATCAAGAACCTGACTCCCTACTCATCAGCACGTGACGAGTTTCAGGGAGAAGCCAGTGTTTACCTGGATGCTAATGAAAATGCATTTGGTTCGCCATTGGATCAGAATTACAATCGTTACCCTGATCCATTACAATACGAAGTAAAAAAGCGCCTGAGCGAGATCAAAGGCGTTCCGCCGCGCAATATATTTTTGGGTAATGGTAGCGACGAAGCTATTGATGTACTGGTAAGGGCGTTCTGTAACCCCGGTGTAGACAATGTAATCCTTGTGCCGCCAACCTACGGCATGTACGAGGTATCCGCCAATATCAATGACATCAAAATAAAAAGAGTTCCGCTAACAGAAGAATTTCAATTGAACCTGGAAGGGATCGCGGAGGCTATTGACAATCATACTAAAATTATATTCGTTTGCTCTCCTAACAATCCTACGGGCAATTCAATGAATCGCGACGACGTGGAAACACTTCTGGCAAATTTCAATGGAATAGTTGTGGTCGATGAAGCCTATATTAACTTCAGCAGACAGAAGACTTTTATACAGGAGTTGACAGAATATGCTAACCTGGTGATACTACAGACCTTGTCAAAAGCATGGGGCCTGGCAGGACTGCGTGTAGGCATGGCTTTTGCCAGCGAAGAGATCGTCGAAATAATGAATAAGGTAAAACCGCCTTATAACATCAATGATGCGTCACAGCAATTGGCTTTGAAGGCTCTGCAAAACATCAACCAGGTAAATAATTGGATAAAAGAGACTTTGATCCAGCGTGATAAACTAGTACTTGAACTAAAAGATTACGAGTTTGTGATCGATATTTACCCTTCGGATGCTAATTTTATCCTGGTAAAAACAACTGATCCAAGGGGAATTTATAATTATTTGGTGCAACAAGGCATCATTGTTCGCGACCGTTCTAAAGTGACCCTTTGTGAGGGTTGTTTGCGCATAACAGTAGGAACTCCTGGCGAAAACAACATTTTATTAGAAGCTTTAAAAAACTATAAATGAGCGCACCAAAAAAAGTACTATTCATAGACCGCGATGGTACGCTAATATTGGAGACCGCAGACGAACAAATTGACTCGTTTGCAAAATTAGAATTCTACCCCGGAGCGTTGCCGTGGTTATCGAAGATTGCAAAAGAGTTGGATTTCGAACTGGTAATGGTAACCAACCAGGATGGTTTAGGAACCCCATCTTATCCGGAAGACACTTTTTGGCCAATTCAAAACTTTGTAGTAAAAGCCTTTGAAAATGAAGGTGTAAAGTTTTCTCATTTTGCTATCGACAAAACTTTTCCTCGCGACAACGCTCCTACCCGTAAGCCAGGCACTGCATTACTTGCAAAATATATCGGCAATGATGAATACGATCTGAAAGGCTCATTTACCATTGGCGATCGCAAAAACGATATTTTACTGGCTAAAAACATTGGCGCAAAGGCCATCTGGTTAAATAATGGTTCAAACCTGGGTGGTGGCGAATTCACACAGGAACAGCATGATGCTTTGGAAGATGTTATCGCCCTTGAGACGACAGATTGGCAGAAAGTTTATGAGTTTTTGAAAGTTGGCGAACGAGTTGCCGAACATCGACGGACTACCAAGGAAACTGATATTTATATCAAGCTTAATCTTGACGGCAAAGGCAAGGCCAAAATATCTACCGGTGTTCATTTTTTTGATCACATGCTGGATCAGATTGCCCGGCATGGAAATATCGACCTGGAGATTGAAGCAAAAGGCGACCTGCACATTGATGAGCATCACACCATTGAAGATACAGGTATTGCATTAGGAGAAGTGTTTGCCACCGCATTAGGTGACAAACGCGGTATTGAGCGCTACGGCTTCTGCCTGCCGATGGATGATTGCCTTGCACAGGTGGCTATAGACTTTGGTGGAAGAAACTGGCTGGTATGGGATGCAGAATTTAAACGCGAGAAGATCGGCGAAATGCCTACGGAAATGTTCTATCATTTCTTCAAATCATTCTCCGATGCAGCAAAATGCAATTTGAATATCAAAGCCGAAGGCCAAAACGAGCATCATAAAATCGAAGCTATTTTTAAAGCTTTTGCCAAAACAATAAAAATGGCCGTTAAGCGTGATGTGAATAATATGGTGTTACCATCGACTAAGGGTGTTTTATAGTAGCACTTTGCAGCGGCAGTTGCAGTTTTTGCATCGTGCTACTGCTACTGCTACTGCAACTATGAACAAATGATTGGAATAATAAGATACGGTGCCGGGAATATTTTTTCGCTAACAGCCGCTTTGGATAGGTTAGGCATAAAATATGGTATGGTACATAGTGAAGCTGATTTTGAACAATTTGACCGTTATATCATACCTGGCGTAGGGCATGCGGGCGCTGCCATGAACAAATTGCAGCAAAGCGGCATGGTCGAAAAAATCAAGACTATACAAAAGCCTACGCTCGGTATTTGTGTCGGAATGCAGCTGCTTACGGCTCACTCAGAAGAGGGTGATGCTAATATGCTGAATATCTTTCCGATAAAAACCAAACGGTTTACAGACAGTACCGAATACAAAGTTCCGCATACCGGTTGGAACCAGGTTTACAGCGAAAAAGAGAACCCTCTGTTTAAAAATATTCCAATCGGATCACATTTTTACTTTGTACATTCATATTTTATTGAGTTCGATGAAGCATATACGTTGGCCTCAACTAATTATAGTTTAAAATTTTCGGCATCAATTTGGAAGGATAACTTCTTTGGAGTTCAGTTTCACCCGGAAAAATCGGGCAAATTTGGCGAAACACTACTAACTAACTTTTCAAACTTATAAAGCGATGTATATAATTCCGGCGATAGATATTTTAAATAAACGTGTTGTAAGGCTGCGTGAGGGCAACTATGAGCAGGTAACTGAATATGATGTTACCCTTGAAGAAATGATCGAAAAGTACAAGTCGCATGGTACCGATTTTATCCATATTATCGACCTGAACGGTGCAAAAAATGATTTTAGCAACCAGCAGTACCTTTTTGATGTGATCCGAAAAACGGATATGAAAGTGCAATACGGCGGCGGCATTCGTAGCATAGATAAAGTTAAGGAACTGATCGATGCAGGCGTTCACCGGGTAATTGTTGGTACACAAGCCATTACTAATCCGAGCTTTTTACCTGAGCTGAGTAAAGAAATCTGCGGAAAAGATAAGTGCTCTGATCAGGTAATCGTAGCGATTGATGTGTTGGACGAAGTAATCAAATACTCTGGATGGATGGAAAGCTCACCCATTAAACTGATGGACTACGTTGACAGATGTTTGCAATTGGGCTTTTTCCGTTTCTTATGTACCGATATCAATAAAGATGGCAAGCTGGCCGGAGCAGGTATTGATTTGTATCAGAAGCTGCTTGATCACTCACCATTTATTAAACTAATCGCTTCAGGCGGTGTCAGTTCAATGAAAGATATTGAAGATCTGAGTAAAATTAAAGTAGAATCAGTTGTTGTGGGCAAGGCAATCTACGAGGGGCGCATCAATATCGACGAGATTAAAAACTGGAATTTAAAGAGTTTAATTTCGATCTAGTTCCCAATGAGCCTAGCAAAACGGATTATTCCCTGTCTGGATGTAAAGGATGGGCGCACAGTAAAAGGCGTAAATTTTGTTGATCTGCGCGACGCCGGCGACCCGGTTGAATTGGCATGGAATTATTCCAACCAAGGCGCTGACGAACTGGTATTCCTGGATATAACAGCTACCCACGAACGTCGTAAGACAATGGTAGAATTGGTAAAAGCAGTAGCCCGGCAGATCAATATCCCTTTCACCATAGGTGGCGGCATCAATGAAATTGCTGATGCAGACGCATTGTTGAATGCAGGTGCTGATAAAATCTCTATCAATTCGGCGGCGGTACGCAATCCTGCCCTGATCGATGAATTAGCAAAGGCATTTGGTGTTCAGTTTGTTGTGATAGCGGTTGATACACGCCATTTTGACGGTAAAAATATTGTTCACCTGAACGGTGGTCGGATACCTACCGAAAAAGAAACTTTCAACTGGATATTGGAAGCGGAAAATCGTGGTGCAGGTGAAATATTACTCACGTCCATGGATCACGACGGCACAAAGGGAGGCTTTGATAACCAGTTTTTGAAACAGGTAAACGATGCTGTTCATATTCCCGTGATCGCATCGGGTGGTGCCGGCAGTGTTCAGGACTTTGTGGATGTATTTGAAAAAGCAAATGTTGATGCAGCATTGGCAGCCTCAGTGTTCCATTATGGCGAGATATTGATCCCTGACCTGAAAGAAGTGTTGAAACAAAATAATATTGAAATAAGAACTACTAATTAATCCGTAAAGGAAAAACATACAATGGCTATTGATTTTAACAAAAGCGACGGTTTAGTTCCGGTAATCATACAGGATGAACACACACTTGAGGTGCTGATGCTGGGTTATATGAACCAGGAAGCTTATGATAAAACCGTTCAAGAGAATATAGTTACTTTCTTTTCCCGCTCAAAAAACCGCTTGTGGACGAAAGGCGAAACCAGCAACAATTTCCTTCATGTAAAAAGTATAGCACTGGATTGCGACAATGATACTTTACTAATAAAAGTAAAAGCGGATGGGCCGACCTGCCATACCGGAGCAAGAAGCTGTTTTAATACTGAATACAATCAGAACTTTATCCTGCAGTTGGAGCAGATAGTTAATGACCGGTACGAAAATCCGCAAGAAGGTTCATACGTAAATAAATTGCGCGAAAAGGGCCTGAATAAGATCGCACAAAAGGTAGGTGAAGAAGCTGTAGAGACCGTCATAGCTGCTTTGGCGCAGACTGAAACAGATATGATTAATGAATCATCCGATCTGGTTTTCCATTTAATAGTTCTCCTGCGCGAAAAAGGACTTAGCCTGGAAACCATAGCGAAAAACCTGGAAAGCAGACATAAATAAGTTGGCAGTTGCCTGTTTGCAGTGGGCAGTAGATTTAACTGCAAACTGCCCACTGCAAACTGCAAACTGATAGAATGATCACCGCAACCAAAATAGCAGAACTCACCGGCCACGGCAACCCGATATTTTCGCTGGAGCTATCTCAAAAGCCGGGGATATTATTTACCGGCGGTAACGACAAAGGACTGGTGGAATGGAGCCTGAAGGATAATGCCTTTATCAAGGTGATGTTCCCTGTCAAGGCTTCTGTTTATGCGATTTATTGCCCGCAGGGCTATCCTCTCCTTTTTGCCGGCTTGCGAAGCGGCCATGTATTGGTTTTCAACTTTATCGAACAAAAGATCACCCATGTTTTAAACGAACACCAGGCACCAATATTCGATATCAAATCAGTTCAACGTAAAAGTGAGTTGCTTGTGGCCTCAGAAGATGGCACTGTATCGGTATGGAACCTGAAAGATCTGCAAAAAATTTATACCATTCCTGTATCTAAGGATACTATCCGCAGCATCAGTATTTCTCCGGATGAAAAACAAGTAGCTTTCGGTTGCCGGGATAATTCCATCAAAATATATGATGTTAAAGATTATTCTCTGATTAAAAGCCTTCATGGGCATACAATGGCAGTATTTGCTGTTCAATATTCTCCTGATGGTAGTTATTTAGTTTCGGGGTCGCGCGATGCACAAATTAAGATTTGGGATACGCTTACTTTTGATCTTACCAAAAACATTCCAGCTCATATGTTCGCTGTAAACCATATCGCATTTCATCCGACACTACCTTATTTCGCAACAGCAAGTATGGATAAAAGTATCAAAATATGGGGGTCGGATGATTTTAAGCTATACAAGATCATCAGTCGCGAAAAAGGTTATCCTGGTCATGTTTTATCTATAAACAAACTGGGGTGGGACGGCAACCACCTTATTTCAGTAAGCGATGACAAGCGCATCATGATATGGGACATACAGTTTGATGCTTCTTAATATATCGCTGATTTTTCTTTTGCCACAAACTTATTACATATGCCGATTAAGTATAAAAAACACTAATTTGCATTCAATAATTTTTAACTGATCATCATGAACAAATTACTCCTCGCTATGCCATTTCTGGCATTAGCGGCAACTGCTAATGCTCAGCAAGGGCCCCAGTTGACGGCAAAAGATTACGAACACGCAGAAAATTTCCTGAGTTATAACACAGCTCCCCTTATCGATCATCAGAATGTGAATGCAGTATGGTTTGACGGCGATAAATTCTGGTACCGTGTACTCACCGCGAAAGGCAGTGAATTTATATTGGTTGATCCTGTCAAGAAAACACGCGAAGCAGCCTTTGATCAGCAGAAATTAGCTGGTTCGTTATCAAAAGCAACGGGCAAACAATACGAGGCAGATAGGCTTCCGTTCAACTCTATCAGCTTTTCGCCAGACGGCAAGTCGATGGTTTTTGAGGCTAATGGTAAACAATGGAGTTGTAATCTGCAAACCTATGATTGCAAACAAGACGATTCGCAGGCAAAAGCAGGGAGGGAAAAAGGTCGCGGGCGAAAAAGAGCCGAAATGGAGACAGCTTCGCCTGATGGTAAAAAAGTAGCTTATATAAAAGATTACAATCTCTGGGTGCGCGATGTAGAAAGTCACAAGGAGACCCAATTAACCACCGATGGCGTAAAAGACTTCGGCTATGCTACGGATAATGCTGGCTGGAAACACAGTGATGCCGCAATCCTGCGTTGGTCGCCTGATTCGAAAAAAATAGCAACGTTCAAACAAGATCAGCGCAATACAAGCGATATGTACTTGGTTTCAACCAATGTAGGCGAACCAAAATTGAAGGTGTGGAAATATCCCCTACCAGGTGATAAAGAGATCGCCATGATCCACAGGGTTATCATTAATGTTGATGAGCCTAAAGTAATAAACTTACAGTTGGCACCTGATCCGCACAGGGCAACCTTAAGCGATGATATAGCCAGCAGTGGTACTTTTGATGATGTAGACTGGAGCCCGGATGCAAGTCAGCTGGCCTTTTTATCTACTTCGCGTGATCATAAAGTAGAGAAAATGCGCATTGCAGATGCGGCGACCGGAAAAGTCCGTGAAGTGTTCGAGGAATCGGTACCTACCCAGTATGAATCCGGATGGGGCTCAATAAACTGGCACTATCTATCAAAAACTAAGGAAATCATCTGGTTTTCTGAGCGTGATAACTGGGGACATCTTTACTTATATGATGCAGCTAATGGAAAAGTAAAAAATCAGATTACCAAAGGCGATTGGGTGGTTACGCAATTATTAAAAGTAGATGAGAAAAACCGTGTGGTATATTTTATAGCCAATGGGCGTGAAGCTGAAAATCCCTACTTCAGCCAGCTTTGCAAAGTAGGATTCGATGGTAAGCATTTGACCGTACTTACTCCTGAAACAGGTAATCATCAAATAACATTCTCTCCTTCTGAGAATTACTTTATTGACAGTTACTCGCAGCCAAATATCCCCCCTGTTACTGTTTTAAGGGACTTAAATGGTAAAGTAGTTACCGACCTGGAGAAAACAGATATTTCCAGACTTGAAGCCACAGGCTGGCATGCACCAACCCCGGTTAAATTGATCGCCCACGATGGCAAAACCGATATTTATGGTTTAATGTTCACCCCTACCAAGCTTGACCCAAATAAGAAATACCCGGTTGTTGATTATATCTACCCCGGCCCACAGGGTGGTAGTGTTGGTACCTGGTCATTTTCCGCATCAAGAGGCGATAACCAGGCCCTGGCTGAATTAGGCTTTATAGTTGTTGCAATAGAAGGCACAAGCAACCCATTACGTTCAAAAAGCTTTCATGATATGAGCTATGGCAACATGGCTGAAAATACAATTCCGGATCAAATCGCAGGAATTAAACAACTGGCTGAAAAATATGGCTATTTAGATACGGCCCGTGTGGGTATCTGGGGCCACTCGGGAGGTGGTTTTGCTACAGCAACTGCCATGTTCCGCCATCCTGACTTTTTCAAAGTTGGTATCTCTGAATCAGGCAATCATGATAACCGCAATTATGAAGATGATTGGGGCGAAAGATATGATGGCTTGGCAGCTAACTCTAATTACGATGCTCAGGCAACAGAAAATTATGCCAAAAACCTGAAAGGCAAGTTAATGCTGGCCCACGGTTTAATGGACGATAACGTGCCGCCTCAAAACACTTTACTAGTGGTTGAAGCGTTAGAGAAGGCGAATAAAGATTATGATCTAGTGGTTTTCCCTAATGCTGCACATGGGTACGGTGGGTTCTCACCATACATGATGCGTCGTCGTTGGGACTATTTTGTAAAGAACCTATTAGGAGGAACTTCCCCACAAGAGTATCAGCTAAAATCTAAACCTGATCCGCGAAACGGATCTAAATAGTCAAATAATTTATTGATATACGAAAGACTACTTTCCTTAAGAGAGTAGTCTTTTTATTTTTGGTTAAAAGAACTATATTGTGCTCGTAATGTTATGCCCCGGTTCATTACAGTGGAGACTATGGAAAAGGTGATAAAAATTAATAATGACGGCTTGACTGCGTCAAATAGCAAGCGATCAGATCATCCGAGATATTTAAGTGATTTGATTACGTCGTTAAATACCTGCGCTGAGAATTATAAGAGACTGTCAATCGAATCTGACTTGTCAGAATTAAGAGAAATTGCCGATAAACTAGCTTCTGAACGTACTGAATTTGCAGTGGTCCTAAAAGAGGGCTTTAGTGACAAACCCAGAAAAAACTATAGTACATTAAGCAAGATCAAACCTTTGTGGGTGAAGCTCGTCAAAACTGTAGTTCATTCAAAAGACGACCAGGCTATGGTTAACTCGGTATTGAAAAATGAACTCGATGTTGCCAAAAAATACAATACATACCTGCACCACCATATTCCAAAAATAGAGCAACTGAATATTCTTCTTGAGCAAAAAAGAGCTGTAAACGAAGCTATTGAACTTTTCAGGGCCGGATATAATCTACAAACTCAGGGAATAAGTATGCTGGCAACCGAGGTCGTTTGATATTATTTGCTGGCTGCTACCGCTATTTTCGAATCTCCTGTACCATAATACAAATACCATACACCCTTAAATTCAGTTAACCCTTCCACGAAACAAACTTGATTTACCTGCCCGGTAATCTCGTATGGCTTTTCAGGTCGCATAAAATATGTATCCATGCGGTTGATGATCTTTGTCGGGTCGTTCTTATCAAATAATACCTGCGAGGCAGTATAAGTACCATCAGGCAGCGATTTATCTCCATGCTCCCGCATATTGCGGCTGTTGTAAATAAGTATTATCCCTTTATCCGTCAACATTGCCGGGGGGCCTGATTCTACAAGGTCACTGTCAAATTTGTCTTCGCGGGTCGGTAATACGACCTTTAAGTCAGGCATATTCAACGCTTGTGATCTTAGTTTTACAGGTGGATGCTCTACCGCTTTCATTTCAACAGGTGTCCAATCAAGCAAATTGTCAGAGTAAGCGCACCATATCTGCGTATCGCCCCAATACATCCAGTACTTGCCATTTATTTTTACAGCGATAGGTTGACCGTCTTCATACACAGAAACAATCGAGCCTGATTTGCTCCACAGCTTTGCATACTTAGCATTGTAAGCTTTTGCAAATACGCTACCATGCTTCGTCCAATGCTGAAGGTCTTTTGATGTAGCCTCCAGTAAACGAGCGATCTCACCATCATAAGCCGTGTATGTCATATAATATATACCAATACTATCTTTAACAACACGAGGATCTTCACAACCACCTTCCCATTCCAGTTTTTTATAGGAGTCATTATCCGGGTACAACACCGGCGCAGGCATGCGGGTGAAATGAACAGCATCCGTACTTACAGCCAGTCCAATACGCGAAGTGCCACCTGGCTTTCCAATCTTATCCTGTGCACGATAAAGCATGTATACCTTACCATCCTTTTGTACTATTGCCGGGTTAAAAACATCCTTTTCTTCCCACAAGACTTTTGTAGTTCTTATCGGATCTGTAAAGCTCCCGGAGCCAGGCTGCAAAATAGGGTTTACACTATCCAGTTTTTTAAAAGGAAGTAATGCCCAGTCTAATACTGAATCTGATTTTACTACTGATTGTGATGTTTTGTCGGAGTGAGACTGATTGTTACTACATCCACAAACAATCAATAAGCCAAAGGCAAATGGTAAGATATGACGCATAATATGGCAGGTTAAATTAGTTAAATCCGTCTATTGACCATTTTTTTTCATTACCAGTTTCTTAACAACTGAATCGCCCACAACATTACCAAACTGGTGTGATACAACGCAGGAGTTATGGAAATGTATTCCACCATAAAATCGCGCTAAAACATTTTCTTCAGCCGCATCTTTAAATGATTTATATGATCGGTTCTTTATTCCAAATTCCAACTCAGAGGTATCTGTATAAGCGACATTATCACCCAGAACGCTGGTAAGTGCCTCTGCGGCTGCCGCCGATATGGTACAGTGCCCGCAAGTATATTCAGGAAAGGGGGGAGTCTGTAAATGCGGACGCCAGTTTTTGTCTACAAACTTGTTGATAATGGTTTCAGGACGCGCTGTTTTATAAACATACTTAGCTGTCCACGACTCGATAAAGGCATCAAACAAAGCAATGGCAGTCTTGGCATATGCACACACCGTTGTATTGAAATCAGCATTAACTTTTTGAGCACCGATGCCTACAATGCTCATCCAGTGGCCCGGTGGAGAGAATTTTTTAGTCACGAACATCACGTGACCCGATACGTTCAATTTGCCTGGATTATCATCCCAAAAATCGGCAATGTGAGTTTGGTCGGCAGTTAGGCTATCAACAGTATTTTTGATATAGATCACCTCTTTATAATATTTACTATTTGGATCAGTAATGTTAAAAGCAGGTGGCGGCGGAACATTATACTCTTTGGCATCGTGCATTACCATGGTTCTGATCTCGCTCCAATGCGGTTCAACTGCTTCTGTATAAGCCGGGGGAGTTGGTACCCACCTCCATGCTGAATCATTTACGGCAAACTTGGGGGCGCTTCTTGTTTTTGCATAATTATCCTTTTTACTCCATGCCATAATCGAAGCGGCAACAGCCTTGGCATAGTTTTCTGAATTGGTAATCATCTCTGAGGGCATACCGTGCGAAACTGCAATTTGATGAAGGCTATCTGTATAATCCTTCATGCTGCCTTCCGGAAAAGTTACGGCCTCTCCTACTTTACAAAATGCGAGTATAGATGCGTATTCATAATCTATCTTTTCACCGGCAGCAGGTTTAGCTACTTGTGTAAGTCCATTTACTTGACCCACTAATGAGTTAAATTTATCAGGATGGCCTGCAGCAATCACCTCATAACCGGCAATAGATGCATACGCATAATTACGCGATGCTACTACCGGTGTAAAATTATTACCCATTACAACCGAATTCAGTTCATGTACTGTTCGGCTGTATAAGGTTGGGTCATCCAGTATTTTTTCATAATCCGGTTTTTTGCACGAGGTAAAAAACACAGAGGTGATCAGCAAAAAAAACAATAAACGTCTCATAAAATATTAATGGTTTAAATGATCATTTGATAGTATAAGTCCTTTTATCTGCCCCTACACCTGTTATAGTTACCGATTTCCACTTGGATGGCAGGGTACTTTTAACCTGCACAATGCCTTGCGGTGTAATGTCCAGCCCGCCAAAGCCCATTAGCAAGCTCTGCACTATACCACCGGCACCGGTAGCGAAGTATGGATTGGTACCTCCCTTTGTTTCAGCAATTACCCGGAATGGCGGGTTTAGGTTTGGCTCATAAGCATCCTTAAAAAAATGTAATGCCTTATCGCCATTTCCTATTCTTGAATACAGTAATGCAAATATACCCTGAGTCATTGCGGGTGTACCTTCATTTGGCACACGTGTTTCATAGTATTCCAGGTCTTTCTTTACCTGCGCCTGGTCAGATATAGTTTTAAGCGGATATGCAAGCAGGTTAACATCGGCTTGTTTTATGCCTTCACCTTTGTAGGATGCAAACTCTTTTGTTACCCCGTTATCCATTTTCAAGATCGGAATGTTTTGAGCAACCGCCTCCCAATCAGGATCAGCTTTAAGACCTAATATTTTGGCGGCTTCTGTAGCATTTCGCAAGTTAGTTATTGCAGCAGCATTAGTGAAAGCATCGTTATCAATATTTTCGGCCCACTCGTCAGCAGCAACCACATCTTTGATATCGTAATGCCCAGGGCTATTTCTTTCTACCCGACTTGCCCAAAAATCAGCAGTGGCCGATAGTATTGGCCAGCCCTTTTCCTGTAGCCACTGTTTATCCTGGGTAACACAGTAGTAGTTCCAGGCTGCAAAGGCCACACAAGCAGTTATATGATGCTCAAAAGGTCCGCTCAATGCCCAAACCGGCGTTTCCTCTACCCCGCTGTCAGCACTCTCCCATGGAAACATCGCGCCTTTATAGCCATGTGAAAAAGCATTCTGTTTAGCGACTTTCAAGCGCTGATAACGGTATTCAACTAATGATTTGGCAATCTCAGGTTGTAGTACCAACAAAGCAGGGTATATCCAAAGATCAGCATCCCAAAAGACGTGACCATTGTAGCCCAAACCCGATAAGCCCATCGGCGAAGGGGAATAAGCCGTGCCTGCACGTGAGAAAGAATACAGATGGTACAACATACTGTGTATGTCCTGTTGTGACTGGGGATCACCTTCCACTTTTATGTCGCTCTTCCAAAGATCGTCCCATGCCTTTTCGTGATACTGCACCAAACGATCGCGTCCTTCCAGTTTGGCGAACATGGTTAAACGCTCTGCCTGATTCAATGGGTCAGCATCATGTGCTGAAGTTATGGATGATCCGGCAACAGCATATTGATAAGTGTGTCCAGACTCGATCTTTCTGCTAAACTTCATCAGGTGCATGTTGTTGTCCCACATTTCGTGAATTACGCGGGGCTCTTGTCCATGTGTTTCATTAAACAGGAACGTGTTTGAGGCACATAACAGCAGTTTGCCTGTAGGACTTTTAGCAGTCGAGGTTAATAGACTAATAGTCACATGCGGGCGATCGATCTCGTTATAATAATTCTGCACATCCTTTAAAGCATCAGGTGCTTCCATAATGCTGGCAGCAGTTATATTGATTGTCTTTTTTGCGGTAATGGAAATATCCATCAAAACAGTAAAAGGAAGATGACGTAAGGAGTAATAAGTGTATTTGATGGAGGCTTCGTCACCGTAATCAAAAGTTGTTGTGAAAGCAGCGTGCTGCATATCCAGTTCCTGCTTAAAATTCCGGACGTTCTTTGCTTCTACCCGGCGGCCATTGATCTCCAGGTACATATTAAGCAGGTTAAAGCTATTCAGAAAATTGCTTACCCTGCCACGACCATAAAGGTCATATGCACCTGCGAGTACCACATTCTTCACTTTAAATGGCTCTGGTGAGGATACGACACCAATCATACCATTAGCAACCGTAACACCATAGTAATTTGCCGGATCGATCTTGTCAGCTTTTATCACCCACTCGTCCTGAGCATGCGCAACTGAGCTGTACAGAACCGCTACACCTACCAATAACCTGTATATTCTATTCATCTTTGTTAATTTGGTTTGAAAAATTCAATTGGTTTGTTGTTTATTGCGACCGCATAGATCGTCCCTTTTGCGGTGCGGATTGCTTTAATATCCCGCACTTCTCCCCTTACCAGGAATCCCGACGCAATTGCTGAAATAAATTTATAATTTCTTGCTCTATCTATCAGCAAAAAATCGCCGTAATCGGCATCGTATCTTCCCTCATAGGGCACCACACCTGAGTAATTTCCACCTGTTAGTATTCCTTTGCCTTGTAAGGCCGTCAAACCAAAAAGTGGCGCCTCCTGCATACTTGATGGCAAAGGCTTAAATTGGAAACTACTGTGACCTTTATTGTAGAATATTCCCGAAGCAAATGAATTAGCTATCCATGGTGTCTTACTCAACGAGTCGCCAAAAATTTCCTGAACCGTTTTACCGGCAAAATCATGATAGTATAAGAATTTCTTTTTCAAGATTGGCACCTGCTTTTCTATATCATTTTTAGCCAAAAAGGTGTAATCTTTTTGATCAATGCTATACGTGAGTATAGGGTCGACTGTGCCATTACAGTCAATGTCTGATAAAAAAAGTTTTACCGGATCTTGTGCCGTCGGTTTTAATTTAGAGTTCCAGCCGTAGTTTCCGGCTATAATATCTGTTTTACCATCACCGTCAACATCAGCCAATATAATTCGCTGCCACCAGCCCGAAAGCTTATCCAGTTCGTCATCATATTGCTGAATAAACTTCCCTTTCCGGTTCATGAATACCTTTACCGGCATCCACTCTCCTGCCACAACCAAATCGGGCCAGCCATCGCCATCCATATCTGCAAAAGCTGCTGATCTTATTAAACCGGCATATTTCAACTCATCCGGTATTTGTGTTTTTTGATAATGGCCATGACCATCATTTATTAATAGATAAGATTCAGGTATCTTGCCATAGTGCAAAGCAGTAGGGGCACCTGCGACAAAAATATCAGGGTAGCCGTCACGGTTTACGTCAGCAACAGCTACTGCCGATTTGTTGAGCTTAATATCTGGCATATCCCCGGATTCTTTAAAATTGCCTTTACCATTGTTGATGTATAAATGATCGGCTAAAGCGGCATCCCCATCAGATAATTCACTGCCACCACTAACCACATACAAATCAGGATAACCATCGTGATTTACATCGAGAAAAGCGGCGTCAACGCCTTCACTCGCCGCATCTTTAACTAATGCAGGCACTTGAGATTCTTTAAATGTGCCATTAGTTTGCTGAATAAACAAAGCCCCCGGCTGCCCTTTACCACCACATACATAAAAATCGTCCAATCCATCACCATTCACATCGGCAACTCCCATTCTCGGACCTTCCTGTGATAGCATATGCGGTATAAGCGGTTGAAAATTAAAGTCTACAAAGTTGTCTTCCTGATGCTGCCATTTAACATTTACTTGCTTGGTGATATTGGTAAACATTGGCGCTTTAGCCGGAAAATAACTCGTATAGTTGAAATGACCACCTACATTTTTTTGATCGATTGTTAACGCCTGATCGGATTTTACATTACGGACAACCTGGTAGGTTTGATTAGGCCAAACAATCAGCAGGCTATCTATTCTTTCCGTATTGCCTAACCCAAAATGCAGTTTCGGCTCTACCGACGATTGGAAACCCCGTGTCAGCATCAATTGCTCATACTGCATTTTCCCTCCTGAAAAAGCATATGCCTTCACTCCTACGCCAAACTTATTATCTTCTTTACCTTTAAATTTTAAACTAAGGTAATGTGTACCTTTTGACTGGTTTCTGTAAATGCAGGCCTCATGATTCATGTTGTTGGTCACCAGATCAAGGTGGCCATCGTTATTCAGATCAGCATAGGCTGCACCATTTGAGATCATTGCATCTTTAATACCCCATATCAAACTTTTATCAATAAACTTCTCAGACGATGTACCCTTAAAAAGATAACTATGCGACTCGCCACCAGGCATTTTATCGATAGCGGTGCTATCCATCTGATGTGAAGCTGCCAACATCAACTGTACAGACATATTGGATATAAAACTGACATAATCCATATCCATCGGCCTGCGCTTGATCCCATTGGCAACAAATAGATCCTTTATACCATCGTTATCAAAATCAGCCAGCAATGGGCTCCAACTCCAGTCTGTAGCATAAACGCCATCCATTAAACCTACCTCACTGAAAGCTTGTCCATTTCCCAAGTTTTTTTGCAGGCAATTCCTTGAGTACTGATACTGAAATCCACCGTTTAGTATTTTAATCTTGTATTGATCATAGGATTCATCCCCTCCGTAACTTTTTAGTATTTTTTCATCGCCCGGCAGCATGTCAGCAGTTATAATATCTAATTGGCCATCATTATTAAAATCGGCCATATCATTGCCCATACTAAACCGGCTGTAATGATTAAAATGCTTTGCTCCTGATTCCGTAAATGTGCCATCACGATTATTGATATAATAATAATCATTCTCATGGAAGTCGTTGCCGACATAAATATCGTCCCAACCATCATTATTCAGGTCGCCTACGGCTAAACCCAAGCCATAGCCCAATGCACTCCTATAGATACCTGATTGTAAAGTAACATCAACAAAGCGACCATTCTTATTCAGGTACAGCTTGCTTCCAGCGAGTTTGTTAATGTTTCTGCGCAAACTGGTATCACCATATGTTTCTACAGAGTGGTTGGATTGATTGAGCAGGAAACAATCCAGTTTACCATCGTGATTGTAATCAAAAAAGGCAGCCTGGGTTGAATAACCAGAAAAATCAAGGCCATACTCAGCTGACTGTTCTGTAAAGGTCCCATCATGGTTATTGATATAGAGCAGGTTATGCCCTTTCAAATCAAGTTTACCTGCAACTGCACAAACATAAATATCAAGATAGCCATCATTGTTTACATCGGCCATTGTAACGCCTGTACACCAGTCAGCAGTACCTGCAACACCAGCTTTATCTGTTATGTCTTCAAACTTATAATTACCTTTATTCAGATAAAGCCTATTACCACCTTTTTTATTTGCTGTAAAATAGATATCAGGCAGGCCGTCATTGTTAATATCTCCTACAGCCACACCGCCGCCGTTATAGAAATACAGATATTTCAAAATGCCAGGCTTATCATTATCACTTAACTTATTTACAAAATGAACATTAGTCTCAGATGAAGGTAACAACTCGAACAAGGGCTCTTGTGACTCCTTTTTTTTGCATGAAAGAAAAATACAGGCGAATAGGAACAAAGCAGGCAACGAATACAAATCCCTCCGTCTATGGCTTATCCAAATAAAATTAATGATCATTTATTATACCTCTATTTTTGAATAGTCCTGAGTAAACTGAGGGGGCTAATAGCAGTGATCTTAGAATAGTTTTTCGGTCTCATTGGCGAAGATTTTCAGGTACTCGATGCAATAAAAGTATTAATTAATACCTATGAAATCAAGCAGGCTTCAGACAAAAACGATTAAAAAATTTTGCTTAAATATTGCCCTGAAACCCCCAAAAGCGGTTTTTTTTCTATACTTTCGGTGCTGCTACTTTATAAATTTAAATGAAGAAGAAAATTATTACCCTATTTGTATTAGTGTTAATTATTGCTGCCTGCTTTATCCCGGTTACCCAACAAGAAACCATCACTTTAAAATATCCTTTTTTGAATGTGTTTACGCTCCTATCTGATCCGGCGAACTGGAGAAAATGGCGATCTGATATAAATACTGTTCCCACCGCAGACTCCAATAAATTTCTTATTAAAAGAGATACTAATTCCTTCGGTTTTAAATATGGTCAGAAAGAGTTAGAGGTTAGATCGGGAGGGTATTTATTTGAAATTGAAGATAGCTGGAATAATAAAACTGTTGATTACAGCTATATTATTGTTCCCGATACAACTCCTCACAAGACATTCGTTTTTGTAAATAAAAAAACTTCAGCCATTAATTACCTTATCGGAAAGCTCAGCAAAACATCTTTTGACGATACGCATATTAACGATCTAAAAAAATTCATAGAAACTGATAGCCTTCTTTATGGTTATAGCATCTTTAAAACCAAAGTACCTGCTGAAAATTTGATTGAAATAAAAAGAAAGGTGTCATCAAAGGATCAATTCACTATTGCGGAAAATATGCAGGCAGTTTTACAAGAATACCTTAAAAAGCACGATATTAAAAAAGTCCAGCCATTAATTGCGCAGTTTTTACCAAGAGACAAAGATTCAACCCAAGTTAATATTGGTTTTTATATCGACAAACCAGTTAAAAGTGAAGACGAAGTAGTTTTCACCCAAATGCCTAAAGGAGGGCCACTTTATGCTGCAAAATATGTCGGAAGTTTTAACCAAAGAATGAAGGTATATAAAAGCTTATCTCAGTATTTCGGAGATCACTCGTATCAGCAAGCTATTCAACCCTTTGAAGTATATCTTGATGATAAACTCCCTACTTCTGATACTGACAAGGTAAATATTCAGATAAACTTTAGCAGTTATTATTAATTAAACATTCAGATTGACCGTATCACTTCAGTATAAATGGGTATATTCTAATTGACCTTAAATATTTGTAAAGCGTCATTATTGCGGGCGACAATAATCATTTTACCATTTTTGGTACTGATAATGGCAGCATCCCTTACTTCTCCGTTTACAAACAATCCGCTTTTTACTGGTGGCAAATAGTCAAATCCATGATTTTTATTGCCTAGATAAGAAACTCCATAATTGGCATCATAACGCCCTATCTCCGGTTTCAAGCCGTAAAAATTGCCACCCAAAAACAAGTCGCTAATACTATCATGATTGATATCTGTTACCAAAATGCTAAATACAGGGGAAAATTGAGCCTTGATAGGCAACGGTTTCATATCAAATTCACCTTTGCCCTTATTATAAAAAACGCAGGTTTGCGTTTGACTTACTGTCAAAACAGACGCTTTTGATAGCTGCTCCTCTGAAAGGATTTCTTCGATACCTTTTCCAGCGTATACATCGTATCTTAAAAATTTCTTTTTCAAAATAGGCAATTGCTTGATGATATCATCATGCAGGTTAATCGGATAAGCTTTGCCGTCCGTTTTATAATAAACCGGTATGCATTCTGTCTGGCCGTTTTCATCAAAATCAGACACATATAATTTAGCAGGGTGATCGGCATCTGCTTTTATTTTTGAATTTAATCCACTATTGCCGGCGATCAGATCGGGTTTACCATCTCCATTCAGATCAGCGATAGTCAAACAATTCCACCATCCGGAAGAGTTAACTATTTCTTTTGTCTTTTGAAATTTACCATTCACATATTGAAGGATAGTTACCGGCATCCAATCACCCACCGCAACTAACGAGTTCTTCCCTGAGCCGTCTATATCCACCCACTGAGCATCAGTTACCATTCCTAATTTCTCGAGTTCGGGTGCCACACTGGTTGTAACATCAGTAAAGTTGCCGTGCCCATCGTTTCTTAGTAGTTTGCTAGATGGTATAACCCCATAGGATCCAGGCACACTTCTACCTCCTATAAATAAATCGCCGTTATTGTTGTTCAACCTTACACATGAAGCGTTAATGGATATAATTGGCCAACCAGAAAATTTGCGTGTAAAATTGCCTTTGCCATCATTAATATATAAACGAACCAACAAATTAAGGGAGCCCGGTTTCTCCATGTTTCCGCCTGAAGCGACCACCAGGTCCATATCCCCATCATGATCAGCATCAAAAAACAAAACTCCAATATCTTCACTGCTTTTATCCTGCTCAAATACAAATTCTCTTTTTTGAGTAAATTTTCCATCTGGCTGCTGGATAAAAAGTTTTGCCGTATCGCCGGTGGCGCTTCCTACAAAAAAATCCTCCAGCCCATCACCATTAACATCTGCAACTGCGAGCTTCGGCCCCTCAGTTGATAACATTTTGGGGATCAATCTTTCGACGTCAAAATCTTTAAAGTCGTTTTCTTTGTGGAATATTTTACCGCTTATTTGTTGAGGCGTTACATTTTTATAATATGTCTTTGTGCTGTTAATGTTTGCAGGTTGAAATACTTGATGTGCATCTTTTTGGGAAAGCGTGATCGTACTATTGCAACTGACATTCCTTAACGTTTGCATTTTAAAATCGGGCCATACTACACGTAAACTGTCTACTTTTTTAAAAGTGCCTGTACCGAAGTTAAGTACAGGCTCAATACTGCTCTCAAAACCACGGGTTGGCATCTGTTCGATCAATTGCTGCATACCACCCGTGTAAATGGTAACCTTCGCTCCTATGCCAAAAGTATTCATGCCGCTACCTTTCAAATTAATTTTGAGATAGTGGGCATGCGTTCTTTCAGATGTCATGTTCCGATAAATAAAGGCTTCTCCATTCTCGTTATTCACAACCAGGTCAAGGTCCCCGTCTCCATCCAGGTCGCCATATGCTGCTCCATTACTGAATGATGGCACCGAGAATCCTAATTGTTCTGTAGCATTCTTGAATTGAAGATTTCTTTGATTTACAAACCCATAACTACTAATCGGGGTTTTGGGCATCTTGTTAAGGAAATTTTTAGACCTAAACCCACCATTCCTCACCTCATCCATCACTTCGTCACTGCCAAAATAAGCGAGGAAATCCTGGTTTGTAAGATCCCTGCTTATGCCATTGCTTACAAATATATCTTTCCATCCGTCGTTATTAAAATCAAAGCAGAGTGCACCCCAACTCCAGTCAGTTGCATTTATTCCGGCCAGATCGGCTATTTCGCTAAAAGTACCGTCTCCATTATTTAACTGCAGGCAGTTTTTTGTAAATTGATGATGAAAACTGTTTTTAAGCTTGGCATTGTAAACATCATACTCATCAAATTTGGTGGTTGTCTTTAACCGGTAGTCATTTTCCGGGAGCATGTCTGTTGTAAATACATCAAGAAAGCCATCGTTATTGACATCAGCCATATCCGATCCCATTGAGGATAAACTCATATGACCAATTGCATTATCGCCAATCTCCTTAAATTTACCATTATGGAGGTTCTGATACAGATAATCGTGTTCAAAAAAGTCGTTAGAGATGTACATATCATCCCATCCGGTATTGAACAAATCTCCGGCTTCTACTCCTAAACCAAAGCCAATCTCGCTTCCATAAATACCAGCCTGCTCACTTACGTCGACAAACCTTCCATTATCATTTCTATATAAACGATCGCCATTTTGCGGGTCGCGTACATTACGCAGATCCCGGTTATAACCAAAACTTCCGATTGGCCTATAGCTATTATTTAAAACAAAACAGTCGAGATCGCCATCATGGTCAAAATCAAAAAATATGGCTTGGGTTGACAACCCTTTATCTGCCAGTCCGTATTGAACAGCTTCTTCTTTAAAAGTACCGTCTTTTTGATTAATGTACAGCTCATTCGCCCTGTCTGCATTTTTTATACCACCACTATTTGAAACGTATACATCCAGCCAACCGTCGCCGTTGATATCAACCATAGTTACACCGGTATGCCATCTTTTATATCCCTTCAATCCAGCTTTTGCTGTTGCATCCTCAAACTTCCAGTTCCCCTTATTGATATATAGTTTATTTTCACCCTGGTTTGATGTAAAGAAAATATCAGGCTTACCATCGTTGTTCACATCGCCTATGGCAACTCCTGCCCCGTTATAAAAATTGCGGTAATTAAACACATTGAACTCGCCATCCTCAATAACCTTATTATTAAATTTTATACCTGTTGATGAGGATGGGAGTAGTTGAAACAAGTCATTTTTGGGGTCGGACTCCGCCTTATTGTGCTTACAGGAACTATTAAAAATTGAGCATATAAAAACAAAAAACAGGATATAACGAAATCTCATGATGGAACTAAATATACATAACTAAAAATGGAGTAGCAATTGAGCTACTCCATTTCAAATAATTGGTTTTTATTCAAAGTAATTAATAACCTGGATTTTGATGCAGGTTGGCGTTTGAAATCAATTCAGGTGCAGGGATTGGGAAAATAAAAGTATGCTGATCACCATCATCTGTTTTTGCCGGGGTACGTGCTCCTGTAAAATAATGGGTACCTGTAGCAACTTCATTACGGATCAAATCTTGTCTTCTCCAGCCTTCCCATGTTAATTCACGGCTCCTTTCATCAAGCAAGCTTGCATAAGTTAAATCAGCTGAAGTCCAGGCGGCAACGCCAGCACGTGCTCGCACTCTGTTAACATCTGCCACAGCGGTAGCCACGTCACCTGTATGCAAGGATGCCTCAGCCCTCATTAAGTAAGCATCAGCCAAACGGAAAATAACTCCATCATTACTTTGTCCGCCGGCAGTACCAGCCTGCGGATGATATTTAACGTTACGGGCGCCTGCTAAACGGAAGGCATCAGTAGCTGAAGATAATGTGGTCACATTCGGATCAAAAACTAAAGGTAAACCAGTTTGCTTATCTTTAAGTGGAGTAACTCCATCAGCATCGTATTGTTGTCCAACCAGGAATTGTGCCTTGCGCGCATCAGCTACATCGTATTTATTATAAACATCTGCTGTTGAACAGAAACCGTTCCATGGCGAACCAGTTAATTTATAAGTATCCTGGTTCTGGTAATGCAAAGTTTGCATTTCCCAGTTCATACCGCCAATGTTAACCTTATCAAACGGAACTACGAAAATATTTTCACTTGACGTTTCATTTGTAATTGAAAAATTGTCAAAATAATTCGGCTGTATTGCATATTTTCCAGAGTTGATGACCATATTCAGTGCAGTAATAGCTTTAGCCCATTGCGGAGTTCCGGTATAAACCTGGGCATTCAAATACAATTTAGCCTCCAGCATATAACCAGCGTATTGAGTTAGCTTACCATATGTAGTAGCATCAACTGTATTTGTTAACAGCGGAACATTGGCCGTCAATTCTGTATCCAGGAAAGCGTAAACAGCAGCACGATCCAACTGCGTTACTTTGCTTGGGTCGGTGTTGTAATCAATTACGACAGGTACATTCCCAAACATGTCCATCAACTGATAGATGAAGTAAGCACGTAAAACTTTAAGTTCAGCCACTACAGCATCATAATTTGAAGGCTTGCTTGCCAGACCGTTAAGGATATTTAACGTAAAATTCACTTTACCTATACCATTGTTCAGATCGCTCCATCCACCGTCAACAAATACGTCCGGTTTGAATTTGTGAAGCCACAGTCCCTGCCACTGACCACCATCATACCAGTCGTTACCCCTTGTAGGCACGATGATTTCGTCTGATGTGATCTCATTCATGTTCATCACGTTTCCGTCAGGTATTGCCTGCAAGGCAATGTAAGCTGGCGCAACGCCCGCCTTTAATTGATCAGGCGTTTGGTAAAAATTACCTACCGGCTCAACGCTATATATCTTTTTGTCGAGCTTGGTACATGATGGCATTATACTGCCCACCAGTATCGCTGTGCAGGCAATAACTAAAAATTTTTTTCTTTTCATCACTATTTTCTTTAATATTTTTATTTCAGTGTGACATTAACACCCAATGAAATTGTTCTTGTTCTTGGATAAAAAGCCTGGTTACCATAGTTAGCGTCAATATATGCAGCGTTGTTTGAACCGTTCAGATTTTGGCCGAACAATATATTTGTGCCAGTTGAATTTTCTGTTTTCACTTCAGGGTCAAGGCCATGGTATTTAGTTATTACAAAAACGTTGTTTGATGAAACAAATACCCGCAAATTGCTAGCAAAGCTTATATTTTTGAAGCTGTAACTTATAGTAGCGTTATCCATACGCAGGAATGAAGCATTTTCAAGCCACAGATCAGATGCAACAGGTGCATCTTTTATACCATTGGTTAAAGCCTCTTTAGTTACGTTATTTCCTGGTAGACGGGTAATGGTTTGCACGTCAAGCAATGTATTATTAAAGATCTTCTGACCGTATACGCCTCTTAAAGCAAAGTTAAGGTTCCAGTTTCCGTAATCAAAGCTGTTGGAAAAACCATAGTTGAATTTAGGAGCCGGATCAATATAGTGCCCGGTAGGGCTTGCATTTTGAGCAATTGTTTGACCATCAAAGGTTTGGTCACCATTAGCATTAACACCTGTATAATGAGGCAGGAAAAATACATAAGGGCTGTAACCTGGTTTCAGGAACGTGATCGGGTTTGAGCTCAAACCACGGCCTTGCGCATAACCCACAGGAATTTGTGATGCGGTCAAAGGATAAGTTTTTCCGGCATATTCAAATTGTCCTGACAGGCTGCTGATCCTGGTTTTTATAAATGATATCTGGCCGCTTGCATTCCACCTCAATTTAGGACCAGTAAGTATTTGACCGGTCAGCGAAAGCTCGAAACCTTTGTTTGTCAGAGTTCCTACGTTCGCCAGCAAATTATTAACTACGAATGGAGGAGTTGGTACGGTATAACCATAAAGCAAGTTCTTGGTTTTATCGTTAAAATAGTTCATGCTTCCAGATAACCTGCCATTAAACAGGTCAAAATCTATCCCTACGTTTTTACCGTGTCTTTCTTCCCATTTCAACAATGGGTTTGCATTCTGGTTTGTTGAATAAGCACTCAGATATGAACCTGATGATGCATCATAGAATTTACCAACGGAGTTAACCGTTTCTAAAGTACCATATGGAGAAATGGCATCAGCGTTACCGGTAACGCCATAACCTACTCTTAATTTCAGATCGCTTATCCAGTCAACATTCGCAAGCAGATCCTTCTTGAAGCGGTAAGCCAGATCAAATGACGGGAAAGTACCCCATTGATTTTGCGAACCAAATTTTGAAGAACCATCACGGCGTAACGTTGCGGTTGCATAAAAACGTCCGTCATAATTGTAGGCTGCACGGGCAAAATAAGAGATCAGCGTATATTCGTCTTTATATGACCCTATTGCATTAAACAGCGAGTTACCGGCACCAAGGTTATTGTCTAGCTGCTCCGGTATGATATATTGCTGACCTGCTGCAAGAAAATTGCTGTACAAGTAATCGTTATACTCGTATGCCGCTATAAAATTCAAAGTACTTTTTCCAAAGGTTTTATCAAAATTCAAATGGAGGTTACCCTTGTAAGAATTGGTATTTTCCTGCGCCTGTCCCGCCCGGTTCACGTTACCTTCAAGCGGGAAGGTAGGAATGAAACCATGCGATTGAACATTGTTACGGGAAATAGCTCCATTACCACCGATCCTCAATTCGTGAGTGATATTGTAATCTACTGAACCGTTAATGATCGTAAGATATTCATAAGCCTTCAAATAAGATTGCTCCATATGCTCAACCGGGTTAGCTTCGTTAAAGTCGCTATAGGTAAAGTACGAACCATCAGCATTTTTAACAGGGAATGTTGGCGGAGAATTGTACATGTAGCTAAAGTTCGAATAATCGATAAAGTCCCGAACAGTACTGATATTTTGAATACCAGCTTTAATGTCCAGCTTATCGTCTAATGCTTTTGTTTCTCCACTGAACCGCAAGCCCAATTGTTCTTTACCAGAGTTAATAACAATACCTTCTTGTTTTGAATAGTTGGCCGAAGCAATGTAGTTAGAGCTGGCGTTACCACCAGACAGGGATATGGTATGCCTGTGCTGCCATGCAGTACGGGTGATTGCTCTTTGCCAATCCGTTTTTCCACCTTTGTCATAGGTTCCCGGGTGAATAGCGGTATCTTGTGAAGCAAGCAGATTAAGCTCTGAAAGATATTCGCTCGGTGACAATAGATCATAGTATTTGGTTTGTTTACTGAACCCGGCTATACCGTCATAACTAATAACAGCTTTTCCTGATGCACCTTTTTTGGTGGTAACTATAATTACACCATTCGCGCCCCGGGATCCGTAAATAGCCGCAGCAGAAGCGTCTTTCAATACGTCATATGATGCGATGTCATCCGGAGGGATGTTTTGAAATTGGCTGGGATTATCAAGGATAACACCGTCGACAACAAACAATGGCGACAAACCACCTGCAAGTGATGACTGGCCTCTTAAACGCACAGAAGCAACCTGGTTAGGGTCACCACCTGGCTGGGTGATTGTCAAACCTGCCACTTTACCTGATAATTGATCGATCGGGTTAATAATAGCTCCCTGGTTAAAGTTTTTGGCGGAAATGTTTTCCACTGCTCCCGTCACGTCTTTTTTACGTGCCGAGCCGTAACCTACACTTACCACAAGTACTTCGTTAAGTGCTGTGCTTGTAGCTTCTAGTGTAATATTCAGAGGGCCGCCAGTTAAAGCAACATCCTTTTTTATATATCCAACAAAGGAAACTGAAAGCGCTTTTACTGAGGAAGACACAGATAATTTGAAGCTACCATTCGCATCGGTTACTGTGCCCGATGTTGAGCCTTTTGCTACGATGGATACACCCGGGATAGGCGAGCCATCTTTTGAGTCTGTTACTTTACCTGTAACTGTTACGTTTTGAGCCAAAGCTGGTAACGCAAATAAACACAGCACGATAAAGTAGCAACTTACTTTGAGTAAATTTTTAAAATGCATAAAATTTGGGTTGAACGGTTTATTGATTAGTTAGTTGTTTGCAGCATTGTAAACCTATTTGTTATAAATATTTTGAGATGAAATATTTTGATATAACTGGTTTACATTCGGCTGTTTTGTTAAGGGGGAATGTTGCAATCCTTTCTATTTTTCATTAGCTAATTGGTTTACAAATTGGTTGATAAAAATATGACCGTCGTATAACTAGTATACTATCTGGCTACTAAAATTCTTAAAACAAACACTGCAGCCTAAAGCATTACAATAGATGAATCAAGTGGTGCACATTCTGTGCCGGTAAATATTTTATTTGGTTAATTGGTTATTAGGGGAAATCCGATGTAATACAAGTTACTGCTTTTTAAAATAAGAAGCAACTTTTTTTTCCATCACACACCCATTTAAAGCAAAGTAATAAATACGCAGCAAGATAACCTATTTGTTTTTGGAGAATATAAAAAAAAAGCGCATTTTAAAAAGTTAAAATATTTATTTAAAGATACTTACAAAACAATGTACTAAAAAAAATATAAACTAAATTTAGAAAAATAAGGTATGAATTTAACCCTTTTGTGTATTAATTTAACACATAAACAATTGTAATTATCGGGATAAAACTGCTTTTTACAGGCAATAAAGGTCTTTAAAATTATGCGGTGATTCTTTTTAAAAAAGACACCTCTACTCCTGCGTTTTGCTGAGGATCTCAATAGCCTTAATATCCATGATACGATGATCAAATTCATCACTAGGCACAAGCGCTTTTGCTTTAATACGCATCTTGTAAACATAAATAGTATTTACAGAATACTCCAGGATATTGGCAATGGTTTCAACGTCACTTATACCTAATCGCATTAGTGCAAATATCCTAAGGTCGGTGTTCAACACTTCATTGTCTTTGGGCCAAATCTGGTCTTCTTTCTTAAAAAGTGAATTAAATGTGTTGATAAAGTTGGGGAATATCTTGAGAAAGATGTGATCGAATGTATAAAACAGCGTTTCTCTTTCCTTCTTTATATTTATTTCATTTACTGCCAATAAAACATCATCATATTTTTTAATGGTGATTTTACGCTCTACGTTTCTTTTCAGTTTTTCAAGTTTTAATATATATCCGGATATCACATTAAAAAAGTATCCGATATATTCTTCTTTAATGTGAGTGTCTTCTATCAGCTTTTCGTTAATTTTTTCAAGCAATGCGTTCTTTTCTTCAATTATTCTCTCTTTTACTTTTAGCCTTTTCAATTGAATAAATACGATAAATGATACCAGGGATATCAAAATCGCCACAACGGTTATTGATAAGAAGTATACTAAAAACTTATTTTTTTCTTTTTCGGTAGCAATATTTATTTGGGAGGCAATAACAGGCAATACAGCACCGATTTTTATCTTACGCAATCTTGCTCCGTAAAACTGGGCATCGTCCATAGCCTGCTGAACAAATGTGTAAGCATCCTGCACATTCCCATTCTGATATAATTGCTGCCCCAGCTTGAAGAGCGCTAATGTTTCTTTAGTAGACGACTTAATATCATTTATTGCTCCTACTGCCAGCAAATAAATCCTTTGATCGTATTGATAAGGTTTGTTATAAAAAAAACTCAAACCCGTGGAAACCATCGCCCGCTGGTGTTCGGTAATTTTATAGTTATTTAGAAGGTCAATAAAATATATTGAGGGTTGCTGTAGCTGAAATGCTATCACTTGTCTATCACCTTGATTATAAAGCAAATAGAAAGATTTTGGCTTACAAAGAGCGATAGCAGAATCAGTATATTTAATCGCCTCCGCTCTATCATACGGGGAATAATTTTCATCGCTATTATATTCCGCCAGGTCAGAATAGGCTCGTGATTTTATGTAATAGTATTCACGTTTTGAACTATCATTAAGCAAATGTGTATCGATCTGCTGTAAACTTTCAAAAGTCTCCTTAAACATACCCGATGATATCAAAAGAAATGCTATCCTGATTTTGGTATCATTTTCGCGCGTAAGGCTATGTGATGCCTTACTTATAGCCATCATTTGTTGAGTATAAGTATACGCTGTTTCAAACTGATACGACTTATACTCATCATACAGATCGCTACAAATATTATATTGAGTATTATAATCTGTTTTTGGGGTAGCATCCAGCCTGGATTTCAGATTCTTAATCCTGAGTTCTTTCTGATCGTCATATATCTTAATTTTCGATAACTCAACCTTTAATTGTGCCAAAATGCTATCCGTTTTTGCCGATGAGTATCCTGAGTATCCAAGAAATGACAAGAACAGGGTTAATAAAAATATTCTCATGTCGAGGCCAATGGTTTTAGATGCCTAAATCTATATTTAAAAAATGAGTTTCTGCTTAAAAATGATAAAAACTATTTTAAATTTTTTCAATCAAAAACATTGATAACTCCTCCCAAAGGTCATTTTTATTCATATTTTTTTTATAAAAAACATGCATTAAACTCTTAATTAGAAATTCTTTATAACTTGTTTAGGCCAAATAGATCATAGTTAGTTGTTATCATCTTCTGATTGCGACATTAATCCCTAAATAATATGAGAAAATTATTGTTGTTACTTTCCCTGTTTATTGCCTTTAATATTTCTTCTGCGCAAATTAAAACACCAAGGCAGTTATTTCCAGGCCTTTTTGAAACAGTTCAACTATCTGACATTTTCCCCGATAATAAAACCTTTGTTGATGCTACTCCACGACGTGATCCGGAGCTGATTATGAAGGATTACCAAGAACAAAAAGATAAGCCAGGTTTTGATTTGAAACAGTTTGTTGTTGCTAACTTCATAGTCCCAGGCGCTAATTCTACCATTTTTAAAACAGATGTGTCGCTTGGTATCCGCAAACACATCGACACACTATGGCACGTGCTATACCGTAAACACGATACAGTCTCCAAATGGTCATCATTGATCCCTCTTCCAAATGATTTTGTAGTACCTGGCGGCCGTTTCAGAGAAACCTACTATTGGGACTCTTATTTCACCATGCTTGGCTTGCAGGAAAGCCACCAAACAGAGATTATCCATAACATGATCGGCAACTTTGCCTACATGCTTGATAAGTATGGCTTTATCCCTAATGGAACCCGCACTTATTATTTAACAAGATCGCAGCCCCCATTTTTTTCGATGATGCTAGATTTGCTGGCAAAAGATGAAGGTAATGGCATTTTTGTGAAATATCAACCTGAATTGCTAAAGGAATATCGTTTCTGGATGCATGGAGCCGATAAAGTAAAACCAGGTGAGGCTTACCGTATGGTGGTACGCATGAGGGATGGTGAGTTACTGAATCGTTATTGGGACGATTCGGACCTGCCACGTGAAGAATCCTACAAAAAAGATGTAGAAGCGGGTAAACTTACCAAGCAAAAACTAAGCGATTTCTACCGCAATATCCGCGCCGCAGCGGAATCGGGATGGGACTTTAGCACAAGGTGGATGGACACAACAGGCAAACTGGAAACTATCCAAACCACATTTATTGTGCCTGTAGATCTGAATTGTTTGCTCTATCATCTCGAACTCTCTATTGCAAACTCATACCATTTACAGGGCAATGGCCTTAAATACAGAGAGTACACTACCAAAGCGCTGCTACGCAAAAAAGCAATACTGAAATACAGCTGGAATGAAAAGCTCGGCTGGTTTATGGATTATAACTGGAAAACCAGGCAAACCACACCACATCAAACCCTTGCAGGAGCTTTTCCCCTTGAATTTAAAATAGCGAATGCCAAACAAGCGACAAAAGTAGCTTTAGCATTAAAAACAAAATTCCTTAAATCCGGTGGATTAGTTACCACATTCAAACGGTCCGGCCAGCAATGGGATAGTCCGAATGCCTGGGCGCCTTTACAGTACATGGCAATTGATGGTTTAAATAAATACAATTATTCCGGACTTGCACGTTCTGTAGCAGAATCGTGGATAAGCACCAACATTCGTGTATTCAACTCCACTGGCAAGCTGATGGAGAAATATAATGTACTGGATACTGATGTAAAAGCAGGTGGTGGCGAATATCCTTTGCAGGATGGTTTCGGCTGGACTAATGGCGTATTATTAAATTTACTGAATAAGTATCATATGGATAATTTATAAGCGCCGCAATTAACAAGCATACACTACCCAATAATTTTAAAGCGTAGTTTTCTTAAGCAACTTTAGACTAATACCTAATTCAAAAGTGTTGTTGGCATAGCTGCTCAGTGGCCCGGTGTTATAGGTATAGGTGAACAATAAGCCTAATGTGTGATAATCTATCCCAAAGCCCATTGAAAGACTATTATCGCTATGGTACATACTCTGGAGATTTAACTGGTAATTATCCTCAAAAGTTGTTCTATACAAATTAAAGCCGACATCAAAAACATTGCTGTAACCCATTATCCCCCGGTAAGCCACTTTCGGTTCGATACTAAAAATACTGTAATTGTTATCATAGGTTAATTGTACCTTATAACCCATTGCCGCATAAAAAGTGGAAGCCTCCACATCTACGGCATCTGCCTGCTTTTGGAAGAAAGCTCTCTTGAGATTAGGTAATGAAAACTGAGCATTAAACTTTGGACTGGTATAGGCTACCCCTAAGTCGCCATCTGCATATATGCCCTGACTGTTAAACTGAGATACAGCTAAATCTCCTTGATCACCTACAATATTGCTTTCGTTGATGTGGGCGTCACTGAAACCTATTGACAAACCAAGGCTTAGTTTGGCGCCCTTATCATTTAATGGAATATGATAGGCATAAGTGCCCATAATACGGGTCCTATTCATTAGACCAGCATTATCATTATAGACATTTAAGCCCAAACCGACTTTATTACCCGAGTTAAAGTCAGCAGTAAAAGTAGCTAACGTTGGACTACCGGGCACTCCTATCCATTGCTGATGATAATCCATGTTCAAGTTTAACTGCTTTTCTATACCGGCCATGGCCGGGTTGGCCAGGTATTGATTCTGAAAATAGATTGATTGAATATTGGTCAATTGCGCGTAAGCACAATTGACGCATGTGACTGCTATTATACAGCTTACTACCAATACCCTAATCAATTTAGCGGCTCCTTTTTTATTATTAATATTATTATGACTTAGCATCTTGTCGTTTAAAGTTTGTCTCGCCCAGATCACTGGTTACCGCCTTTTTAGTACTGTAATGTATCCTTTGATCTTGCGGTCACCCGGGCCAAGATCGATCACATAATAATAAGTATCTTCTTTCAGTGGCTGTCCGTTATAGTTTCCGTCCCAATCATTATTGTATCCCTTTTTGATATACATCACTTTACCTGAATGATCAAATACAGTAACTGTATTATTAGGAAACAGATCAATATTTTTTATAAACCAGGTATCATTTTTGCCATCTCCGTTAGGAGTCAGGAGGTTATTGGCGATTACATCATTTTGTGGCACGTTGCGGGTAACTATAACTGTATAAGTTACAACGGTGATACCATCCTGAGCCAAAACATCTACAGTGATTGTATTGTCGCCCGGATCCAAATCGATCACCTGGCTCGGCTGCCCGCTTAATGCTACCACACCATTCACTTTTATAGTAGCATTTGCATCTGAAGTTGTAGGTGTTACTGTTATAGAGCTTACACTATAATCTACACTGGCTGTATAGCTTCTTGTACTGCTTGAAAAAGCTGGTTTCAATGTCCCATGGCTTAATGTAAGATTGCTCAGGGTTGCAATAGTTGTTCCTGCCCTGGCTACTGTAATAGTATATGTAGTTGAAGCACCTCCCGGCGCAGATACAATCACTGTAATAACATTGGCCCCAACACTCAATTGTATTGGCGCTGAAGGCGTACCCGAGCCGGTTTGCACACCATTTACTGTAATAGTATTTGTAGGATCGCTTGTAGTAGCTGTCACCGTCAAACTAGTAGTGGCATTTGCCACCGCCGAGGCATAACCAAAAACTGTGCTTGAAAAATCAGGCGCAAGCGAGCCGGAACTAATAGTCAAATTGGCCAATACTACTGCATTTGCAGGTGTTCTTGATACGGTAATCGTATAGGTAACCGTTGTACCATCCTGGGCTGTTACTATTACGTTAACAATATTGCTACCCACGACTAATGGAATAGAACCTGACGGGCTTCCTGATGCAACAACAGTACCATTTACGGTTATAGTTGAATTAGGATCGGTAGCAGTTGGTGTTACTGTAACACTGCTTACCGCATTAGCTACACTTACGGCGTAGCTGGTAACTGCAGTATTAAAATTAGGTGCAAGCGTCCCCGAACTTATTGTCAGATTATTCAAGGTTGCTGTAGATGACGCCGTACGGGTAACAATTACTGTGTAGGTATCTTTTGTTGTACCATCCTGTGCTGTCACAATTACCGTCACAGTGTTAGAGCCTATTGCCAATGGTATTGCACCGGATGCTGAGCCGCTGGTCACTGTAGTACCGTTTACTGTTACTGTAGCTGTAGGATCTGTTACCGTTGGCGTTACTGTGATACTTGTTGTGGTATTACTCACACCGGCTACATAGCTTGTTGTCGTACTTGAAAATACCGGCGTTAACGAACCAGAGCTTAAAGTCAGATTACTCAAGGTAGCTATTGATGATGGCGCGCGGTTAACAACAATAGTATAAGTATCGGTGGTAGTACCATCCTGAGCTGTAACAACAGTTGTGATGGTATTAGCGCCGACGTTAAGGGTGATTGCATTTGAGGCTGTTCCACTTACCACTGTTGCGCCATTAACTGTTACAGTTGCAGTGGCGTCCGTTGTTGTTGGCGTTACAGTGACATTGGTAACTGTATTTGCCACGCTTGCGCTATAACTGGTTGTACCGTTGGCAAAAGCAGGAGACAATGTACCCGAACTAATTGTCAGATTACTCAAAGTAGCTATTGACGACGGCGCACGGGTAACAGTAACCGTATAAATACTTGATGTAACGCCATCCTGCGCAGTAACGATTACATTTACTGTATTCGGTCCGACAGCTAAAGGGATAGCACCGGATGCCGTGCCGCTTATTACCGGCGTTCCATTTACGGTTACTGTTGCTGTCGGATCTGTTGTAGTGGGCGTTACCGTAATACTGGTCGTTGCATTGATAACACTGGCGGTGTAAGCGGTCGTTCCACTGGCAAAGGTTGGTGTTAAGGTACCGGAACTAATAGTTAGATTAGATAACGTCGCCGTCGACGATTGTGCACGGGTGACGGTAACCAAATAAGTATTTTTTGTAATACCATCCTGAGCGGTAACCACAACGGTTATCAAATTAGGGCCTACTGTTAATGGTATTGATCCGGATGCTGTGCCCGAGGTCACTGCTGTACCATTTACAGTTACGGTTGCATTAGCATCAGTAGTAGTCGGTGTCAGGGCAATACTGGTAACCGCATTGGTCACGTTTGCTGTGTATACATTGGTTCCGCTGGCAAAAGCCGGATTGAGTATTCCCGAACTAAGTGTCAGGTTTGATAACGTCGCATTAGATGACGGCGCACGGGTAACTACAATAGTATAGGTACCGGTTGTTGCTCCGTCCTGCGCAGTTACAATTGTAGTAATGGTATTAGTACCTACATTGAGCCCAATGGCCCCGGATGCAGTTCCACTTGTAACAGGTATACCATTTACGGTTATTGTTGCATTAGCGTTATTAGCAGTTGGCGTTACCGTGATACTTGTAGTTGCGTTTGATACAACCGCTGTGTAATTGGTAATGGCACTTATAAATACAGGTATAAGCGTACCCGAACTGATGGTCAGGTTTGACAATGTTGCATCTGGCGAAGGCCCCCTTGTTACAGTAATTGAATAAGTCGTCGTCGTTCCATTCTGTGCAGTCACCAATATGCTGATTACATTAGTCCCAACATTTAGCAATATCGGTAATGATGGATTTCCTGAAATAACCGGTAAACCATTTACAGCAATAATTTCCGTAATATCTGATGCTGTTGGAGTTACAGTGACACTGGTTGTTGCATTGCTCACACTGGCTACATAACTTAATGTAGAGCTATTAAAAACAGGTATAAGCGTACCCGAGCTAATGGTCAGGTTACTTAAAGTTACAATCGACGATGGCGCTCTTGATACTGATATAGTATAGGTATCAGTTGTTGTTCCGTCTTGTGCGGTTACTACAACTGAAATTACATTGTTCCCTACACTTAAGGCTATGGGCCCAGATGCATTGCCGGATATCACGGCAGTGCCATTAACTGTTATTGTAGAACTTACATCTGTTGCGGTTGGAGTTACTGTAATACTGGCTGTTGCATTACTTACACTTGCAGCATAACTGGTTGTACCACTGGCAAATGCTGGCGCCAACGTTCCTGCACTGATAGTTAAATTTGATAAAGTAGCTGTCGCTGATGCAGCGCGGGTAACCACAACAGTATATGTATTAGTTGTTGTTCCATCCTGCGCCGTAACTACTACAGTTATTGTATTCGGTCCGACAGCTAAAGGGATGGCACTTGATGCTGTGCCGCTCGTAACTGCATTTCCATTTACGGTAACGGTTGCACCGGCATCTGAGGTAGTTGGAGTTACGGTAATGCTGGTAGTTGCATTACCTACGCTGGCTGTATAGCTTGTTGTGCCACTGGCAAATGCTGGTGTAAGTGTTCCTGCGCTGAGTGTTAAATTTGATAATGTTGCATCTGCTGATGCAGCTCGGGTAACCACAACAGTATATGTATTAGTCGTTGTTCCATCCTGCGCCGTAACTACTGCGGTGATTGTATTTGTACCAACGTTCAGGCTGATTGGGCCTGATGCTGTTCCTGATGTTACCGTTGTGCCATTCACCGTTACTGTTGCATTAGCATCGGAGGTAGTTGGCGTTACAGTAATGCTGGTTGTTGCATTACTCACACTTGCTGTGTAACTGATCGTACCACTGGTAAATGCTGGTGTAAGTGTCCCAGTACTTAAAGTCAGGTTTGATAAAGTAGCGGATGCCGATGCAGCACGGGTAACTACTACTGTGTAAGTGTCTGTCGTTGTTCCATCTTGTGCAGTTACTATTGTAGTAATTGTATTTGTACCAATATTCAGGCTGATTGAGCCTGACGCACTTCCACTGGTCACTGCATTTCCATTTACAGTAACAGTTGAAGTAGGATCATTCGTTGTTGGAGTTACCGTAATGCTGGTTGTTGCATTGCTCACACTTGCGGTGTAACTGGTTGTGCCGCTAGCAAAACCTGGTGTAAGTATCCCTGCACTAAGTGTTAAATTTGATAATGTTGCATCTGCTGATGCAGCGCGGGTGACTGCCACAGTATATGTACCAGTTGTTGTTCCATCCTGCGCCGTAACTACTACAGTTATTGTATTCGGTCCGACAGCTAAAGGGATGGCACTTGATGCTGTGCCGCTCGTAACTGCATTTCCATTTACGGTAACGGTTGCATTAGCATCTGAGGTAGTTGGCGTTACGGTAATACTGGTTGTTGCATTACTCACACTTGCAGTATAGCTTGTTGTGCCACTGGCAAATGCCGGGGTAAGTGTACCTGTACTTAAAGTCAGATTAGACAGAGTTGCTACCGACGAAGCTCCACGCCCTACGTTAATGGTATACGTATCTGTTGTTGTTCCATCCGCAGCAGTTACTACTATAGTAACAATATTTTGGCCAAGTGATATTGGGCCCACCAGTAAAATTAAAGGCAAAGATGTCCCACCCGACGCGATCGGAATGCCATTAACCGTTATCGTAGCATTAGGATCGGTGGCTGTAGGGCTTACTGTTATCGTAGCAACTGCATTGACAACATTATCTGTATAGGAAGTAATCGCACTGGAAAAAGCAGGGCTTAATGTTCCGGCACTAATTGTAAGGTTCGATAATGTCGCCACTGATGAAGCTGCCCGCGTTACAACAACAGTATATGTATCTGTAGTAGTCCCATCCTCAGCAGTAACCACTGTTGTGATGGTATTCGGACCAACACTCAGGCTGATGGCCCCTGATGCATTGCCGCTTGTCACTGCATTACCATTCACCGTCACCGTTGCATTGGCATTGGTAGTGGTTGGCGTTACGGTTATACTGGCAGTTGCATTACTTACATTGGCTGTATAACTTGTGGTTCCGCTTGCAAAGCCTGGCGTCAAAGTGCCAGAACTAAGAGTTAGGTTCGACAAGGTAGCTACTGATGATGCAGCTCGGGTTACGG
>Ga0157374_10000204_pt1 | contig 54552 bp, 41 predicted proteins | sample M25metaG_FD_115308 | JGI IMG/M metagenome (GOLD analysis project Ga0157374, IMG submission 115308) | Miscanthus rhizosphere microbial communities from Kellogg Biological Station, Michigan, USA - M2-5 metaG | ecosystem: Host-associated > Plants > Roots > Rhizosphere > Soil | place: USA: Michigan...
AAGGTACGGTGCATCGTAGTGGCTGACAGAGGCTTAGCATATACGGCTTGACTGCAGGCCAGCGGACGGCGATTTCGGTTCGCAGTTTATAGGCCGCCTGTGCGGCTAATGTCATAAGCAAAAACAGGCTCAGGGCGATTGCGCCTCTATGTGTAGTGCGAGCAGGTTCATATATGTTCGGAGGGAGCAGAATTTGTTCCGCTTGCTCGGCGGTAATTGATAACTCAGCCGGATTTGGGCCAGTCGCCAAAGCGGTGCTGTTGCCAGATGCTACGACGGGTGAGGTGTCTTTATTGGGATAGAGGTCACTGTCCTTTGCGCCCGGCTCTTCGGGGGTAATCGCATTGATGGCGTTTATATCGTGCGTAGTTTCATCCGCAATTGTTGTATTGGCAGGTTCTTCGTCGGACGTTAACGCCGAGTCGGCAGGCATCCACGACACGTGAGGCGGCGGTTGGTCGATATGGCCGTGCAGTTTATTCCAGACTTCTGCTTTTTCAATTTCGGACGGCGTCGCAGCTGACTCTTCAGCATCTCGCTTATGTTCGATTACCGGTGCCCAGTCGAGTGGCGGCGGAGTCGCTTCGACTCGCCCCGATAAATCTTGAATTGCCGTCGTCAGGATTGTTTTGTCGACAAGTGGGGATTGTTTGTGGCTATCCGAGGTGTTGTCTATTTCCCCGCGCCGTAGATCGGCGAAGCCGTTAAATACGGTGGCGCAGTTGCCGCAACGAACTAATCCTTGACGGGCAGCAAGCTGCTCCGGGAATACCCGAAAGCGGGTGTTGCATTGAGGGCAGCTCGTACTTAGTGGTTGCATGCGCGCGCAACGGCTAGTGGATCGATATGCCACGATATCAAATCGACAAGGCTTACCGAATTCGCAAGCTGACGAATCGATGTCGGGCGGTTCATCATTTTATCCGACGTTTACGGCCGCCGCTTGTTGCCTGCAAGACATACCCAGCCGCTTTCTTCCTTATATACCGTCATTGCAAACCAAGGCTCATAACATGCCATGACTTCTTCGGTCTGCGGCGTCAAAATGCCGGACAATACGATGCGACCACCGCTAGCTGTGCAGTCCGCTAGCAGCGGCGCAAGCAACTTGAGCGGGCTGGAGAGAATATTCGCCACAGTGATTTCTGCTGCGGTATCGACAGCATTATCCGGAAGATGAAATTCGCAAGCGACGTCATTCGCCTTAGCATTTTGTTCCGCAGCTTTTACCGCTTGAGGATCGATGTCGACACCGATGACTTTTCCAGCCCCGATTTTTTTTGCGGCAATGGCGAGAATGCCGGAACCGCAACCGTAATCAAGGACGGTTTCACCGCCGCGGAGATTTTCGTCCAACCATTGTAAGCAAAGTTTAGTCGTCGGATGACTACCGGTACCGAATGCGACACCTGGGTCTAGTTGAATATTGATCGCTTCCGGCATCGGCGGTTGATGCCACGTTGGTACGATCCAAAGCCGAGGCGAAATTGAAATAGGATCGAATTGCGATTGCGTTAAGCGCACCCAATCGGCTTCTTCGACGGTTTCGATGGTAAAGGGTGGCGTTGTTGCTAAGCCTGCAAGCTTGCTGGCCGCGTTTGCCGCAGCATTCACATCTGTCCCATCCTGAAATAATGCGGAGACAGCGCAGCTATGCCATAACGCCTCTTCCGGCATACCGGGTTCGCCGAAAATCGGTTGTTCTTGTTCTGTGCCGGCTGCGGCATCATCTATTGAAACCGAAAGCGCTCCTAGGTCGCTCAGGGCTTCACTGAGCGCTTCCGCCGTCGTGGCGGAGGCCGTGAATCGGAGAGTTGTCCAGCTCACGCGTATTCCAATTTAAATGAAAGCGAACTAGCGGTGCCCGCAACTAAAAATGGCAAACCGCGGTTGCGGCCCGCCCCGATTAAAGCTTGAACTTTACGATACCTTCTTGAGCGCGGCGAGCTTTTCTTCCAGATAGTGAATGCTGGTGCCGCCGGCGAGGAATGCGGCATCTTGCAATAAGTCCTGGTGCAACGGCAGGTTTGTCTTTATGCCTTCCACAATCATTTCGGAAAGCGCCGTGCGCATGCGCGCAATCGCTTGTTCGCGCGTGTCGCCATGGGCAATCACTTTACCGATCATCGAGTCGTAATGTGGCGGTACGAAATAGTTTTGGAATACGTGTGAATCGACCCGGACTCCCGGCCCGCCAGGCGTGTGATACTGCGTAATACGGCCTGGCGAAGGGACGAAGCTGTACGGGTCTTCAGCATTAATTCGGCATTCGATTGCATGGCCGCGGAAGACGATGTCTTTTTGTCTGAACCGTAGTCTTTGTCCAGCCGCGATGCGAATCTGTTCCTGAACAATGTCGATGCCTGTGATCATTTCCGTTACAGGATGTTCGACTTGAACGCGAGTATTCATTTCGATGAAAAAGAATTCGTCGTCCTCATACAGAAACTCGAACGTGCCAGCGCCGCGATAGCCCATTTTCCGACAGGCATCGGCGCATCGTTCGCCGATGCGATCGCGCAAGCGAGTTTTTAGTCCTGGCGCTGGCGCTTCTTCGATAATCTTCTGATGCCGACGTTGCATGGAGCAATCGCGTTCACCGAGAAAAACGGCGTTGCCATGCTCATCGGCTAGCACTTGAATTTCCACATGACGTGGATTTTCGAGAAACTTTTCCAAATAGACCATTGGATTGCCGAAGGCGCTTTGCGCCTCTTGTTTTGTCATGGTAACGGCGTTTACCAGTGCCGCTTCCGTGTGTACCACGCGCATACCGCGACCGCCACCACCACCGGCTGCTTTAATAATGACCGGATAGCCGACTTGTGCCGCTAGGCGTTTAATTTCCTTCGGGTCATCGGGTAGTGATCCTTCCGAGCCGGGAACGCAGGGCACCCCAGCCTTTTTCATCATGGCTTTGGCGCTGACCTTGTCGCCCATGAGGCGAATAGAGTCGGCGCGCGGACCGATGAAAACGAAGCCGGAATTTTCCACACGTTCAGCAAAATCAGCGTTTTCCGATAAAAAACCGTAACCAGGGTGAATGGCTTCCGCGTCTGTCACCTCTGCGGCGCTAATGATGGCAGGAATATTCAAATAGCTTTGCGCAGATGGGGCCGGTCCGATACATACGGACTCGTCGGCCAGCATGACGTATTTTGCGTCTGCGTCCGCTTCCGAATGCACGGCTACGGTTTTTATTCCCAGCTCGCGGCAAGCGCGCTGAATGCGGAGGGCAATCTCCCCTCGATTGGCGATCAGGATTTTTTCAAACATGATTTCTAGTAAAGGGCGAGAAGCAGGGGCAACATAAGCCCCTATTGCGCTACCGGCTTCTCGTTTAACGGATTGTTTGAGAATTAGCCGATGACAAAAAGCGGTTGACCGTATTCGACAGGTTGCCCATTTTCGACCAGCACTTGTTTAATGACGCCGGCTTTGTCGGATTCGATTTCGTTCAGCAGCTTCATCGCTTCGATAATACAGAGTGTTTGGCCTTCTTTGACTTCTTGACCTATTTCTATAAAAGGTGGAGAGCCTGGCGAAGACGCTCTGTAGAACGTACCTACCATTGGTGATTTAACTACATGACCTTCCGGTTCAACGATCGCCGCCGGTACAGCAACGGAGGCGGCACCGGCGGGGGCTGATTGTGGTGCGGCCGCCATCGCATATTGAACGGGTTGAGGTGAATACATAAGTTGGCCTTGCCCCATTCGGCTAATTCGGACCTTTTCTTCACCCTCAGTAATTTCCAGCTCCGCAATTCCGGATGCTTCCACAAGCTCTATAAGCGTTTTTAATTTACGCAAATCCATTGGACCTCCTTAAGCGCATCGCATCTCGTTGCAAAAATGCGCTACCGTAAAGTTTGCTTTTATTGATTAATTAATGTGCTGTATGGCTTCCAGCAATGCGTATTCGTAACTGCGCGCGCCTAAGCCGCTTATGACGCCGACCGCGACTCCGGATATGTAGGAGTGATGTCGGAAAGATTCGCGCGCGTAGATATTCGACAGATGAACCTCTATGAAAGGAACCGCTACGCCAACAAGAGCATCGCGTAACGCGACGCTAGTATGTGTTAGTCCGCCAGGATTGATGATTATGAATCCGGTCTTATCTTTTGCCGTTTCATGAATTTTATCAATCAACTCACCTTCAGCATTACTCTGAAAGGCTTCCAGCTTAACGCGCGATTCTCCGGCTAACTTCTGTAATCTTGCATTGATCTCTGCAAGCGTAAGCGTGCCGTAAACCGTCGGTTCCCGGGTTCCCAGTAAGTTCAAATTCGGGCCATGCAGTACCAGGATTTTTTTCATGGGCCGCAGTTTGCCGCAAGATATGGGAAAATGTCCAGTAGTTGACAGTAGTTTGTTACAAAAGCCCTATTATGTATTTTAGTACCTTCCCTCGGAATTGCTCAAAGCGGCGCAAAATTTCAGAACCCGCTGAAAAATGTCGGTTTGGCTTACAGTTCAGAAATTAAATTAATTGAGAATGAAAAAAAGCTTTTATATTTAGTGTCTTAGTTTTTTGGTACCGTTTTTGCTTACATGGTCCGCACAACCAAAATCAGTTGTTAATCCAACGCGGGGCAAATGTTACAGTCTTTGGGCGTTCGCTCAACCTTTTTTCGGGTTAGCCGAAATCAATTATTTGTGTTGCTTGTCCTGTGGGGAGCATTGTTAGCGCAACCTCTGGCAGCGGCACCGTTGTTGGTGGGAGAAACCTCGAACGGAAGAGAGCTGTTACAGCAAAAATGGTTTGAGGACGTGCCTGTAGATGCCGAGTTCAGCGGTTTCGAGGATGGGGCAGGAATGGGGATGGAAGATATGCCCGAACAACCGATAAAGCGCACGACGGTCAGGCGTGTTTCACAAGCGGCGAATGTTCGATCCTCCCGAAGCAATTTATTTAATGAACCTGACGGAGTTCCGCAGAATTCGTCCTTGCAAAATCTCCTGCGTACTTATTTAAATGCACAAGCAGGTATAGAGGGCATGGCGCAGGATTCGTCCGGCTTTTTTATCACAAATTCCGGAAATATGAACCGGGCTGCCGCAGGCTCAGATGTGGTGGGCAAAGAAGTCGTCGATGATGTGCTGGCTCGTACATTTGGTTTCGTTGTTCAGCCTGGCATTAATGACCGTGGGCTAATGACCTTTTCCATTTTGGGGTTAGGTGAATTTGCTTTGATTGGCGGCAATGCGGGAGTTACGTTGTCGTTAGGGGATTTTTTCTCGTTTTCGGTTTTCGGCTCTGGTCCCGACGTCATTCTTCCCGGTGCGCTTATGGGGGGGGCTAATTCAATGATGGAAGCGACGGGAGCTGTTTCCGGAGGTTCTCAAAGCGGTTTGTCGGATTATTCGTCAGCAAATGGTGGGTTATGGAAAACAGCCGCGATCGTTGAAGGACCAGAGGGGACGGTCTTCGCCGGTAGTAATAGAAACGGCGGACCAGGAGAGGATGCCGCCGGTAAACCTAGACTATCGCGGTTTATTGTGTTGCTTTACGATGTTTTGACTTATCCGGGAACCATACTGACGTTGCTAATTCTCCTGTTGCTACAGTTGATTAAAGTCGGCAAGAGATTGAAAGAACGGCGTGCCCGATATATTCGGATGCGCAACCAACTGGCATCGCGGCGCAAGTTTCAATTCTGACGCAAACGGGCGGTCGCTAGCGATTTCCGTAGTTGCTCGTTTATTTGTGCTTCGCTGAGTGAGCCGACGATTGTTGCGATTACGCGCCCCTGCCGATCAATTATGGCCGAGAAAGGAAGAACGCCGGCTTGGTTTCCGAGCCTTCTCGATAGATTGATACCGCTTTCCTCGTCTATGCCTGTCGGGTAATTCAGCGCCATCTCTTTTACATACGGCGTTACTTTTTCGGGCGTATCCACAGCAATTCCAACAATCTGTACACCATTTTCCGCATAACGACGCTGCGCGTCCATTAAGCGAGGAATTTCTTCACGACATGGCGAGCACCAAGTAGCCCAAAAATTAAGCAATAGAATTTTGCCTGGCCATTGCCCTAGCGTAATGGTTTGACCATCGGGACTACGTAGGCGAATCGAATATAAAGCTGACGGCGAAATTCCTCCTTCGCTCTTATTTTCGACAAGTGTGATCCATAAGAGCGCAATAACACCTATTGCTATGCCAAATGCAAGAAATAATCCGACAGTGGTGCGAGCATTGCCGAATACCCGGTTTTTATTAGAGCGGTAAGCCAACGGAGTAATTTCAGGTTGAAGGAGATGATACCAACGACGTGATCGTTGTTTTATCGGCGCTGATTCCCGGATCGAGTGCTTGATCCACTGCTCGTAGAAATGCGTCGGCTGGTTGGTATCCCGTTACCCGGAGATTGCGGATTTCCTTTCCGTTGGCGTCGAAAAAGATCACGCTGGGCGGTCCGACTAAGCCGAAGCGTTTAAGCAAGGCCTGATCTTCAGCTGTATTCTCTGTAACGTCTACTTTTAGTAACAACATCTCTTGAAGTCGATCCGTCACTCGCGCGTCGCGATAGGTTAACTCCTCCATTTCTTTGCAGGAGATGCACCAGTCGGCATAAAAATCGAGCATTACAGGGCGATCAGCTTGTTGCAAACGCGCCTCTAATTCACTTACCGTGCGAATCTTTTCAAAGCCGAGATCGGCATCTAGTACCGCAGGCGCACCTCCACGTAACACGGCTAACGGTTGCAGTAAGTCGCGGCCTCCGGCGAGAGCACCAACCAATATGGCAATACCCGATACCAAGGCCATAAGCCCTACACCTTTAGCTAAACGGGGTAAACCGCCCGTATCAGCTGGGAGCGGATCAATGGCGCGTAGAAAACTGGCGGATATGATCAGCAATGAAGCCCACAAAAGCATTTGCAACACCATTGAAATGACCGGGGATATCAACCAAATCGCTACAGCTAATAGCAAGACGCCGAAGAACCGTTTGACACTATCCATCCAGCTTCCTGCTTTCGGTAATAAAGCGCCGGCCGAGACACCGATTGCCAGCAACGGTGTTCCCATGCCAAGTGCCATGGCAAATAGCGCTATGCCGCCTTGTTTCACGTCGCCGGTTTGGCCAATATAAAGCAGTGCTCCCGCTAACGGTGCCGTGACACAGGGGCTGACGATCAACGCGGAAAGAGCCCCCATACCGAAAACCGCGAATACTTTGCCACCTGATAAGCGATGAGAAAGAGAGTCTGCCCGACCTTGTATGATCGCGGGCATGCGTAGGTCATAAAGTCCAAACATCGATAAGGCCAATAGAACGAATATCAGCGCAAAACCACCGAGCACCCATGCGTTTTGTAGTGCCGTCGAAAGCAAGGAGCCCGTTAATCCGGCAGCGACGCCGGCTGCAGCGTAGGTGATAGCCATTCCCAGTACATAGGAAAGAGACAGCAATAGACCTCGTGTTCGGGTAACGCTTTGGCCATGACCAGCAATAATGCCGGAAAGAATCGGAATCATCGGTAGTACACAAGGCGTAAACGCTAACAAGAGTCCCGCACCGAAAAATACGCCGATGACAACCCAGAACGAGCCGCTCGCAAGTGCTCCCGCAATTCCTGTTTCTGTTTTATTGTGCGGGACCGAGCCTGAGGGTTCGGATGCTCCGGCCGTTAGTTTTACATCAAATATTTTATTGATCGGCGGATAGCAAATACCCCTTTCGCTACAACCTTGATAGGTGGCTTTAATTTTTACCGCTGCGGTTTCCTTCGCGTCCCGCTTGATATTAATGACGGCTGAAAACGGCTGATGAAAGACGCGGGTCTCGCCAAAAGCAGCATCATTCTTGGATTCGCCGGGCGGCAAGTCGACACCGACCACTTTCACGCCATCGGGTTGTTCGACGCTGAAGCTGATGCGATGGCGATAGAGATAATATCCGGTTGCAGGAATAAATTCGGCCTGCAAGCTAGTGCTATCACGCGGAGTAATCGTTAGGCCGAACGCTTGATCGGGTTCCAATAACTCATTTTCTCGACTAAATAAACTGGCCCCGAATTTGGGGATAGCCGTCGATTGTTGGGCGGCGGCGTTTTCCGTCGCAAAAGTTGCTAAAAACGCTAGTAACACAAAGAGCAATCGCATTTGTTTTTAACTTCCTATAGGTTATTCGCACCGCTTTGAGGCGATGCTGCACGCGTTGTTGCCGAAATCCAATCGAGGTAACCGGCATTTCCCCGAATAATCGGCAAAGCGATAATTTCCGGCACTTCATAGGGATGCTTTTCTCGAATTGCTTGATCGATCGCATCAAAGTTTGCCGAAATAGCTTTTATCAACACGGGCACTTCATTTGTCGTTTCGATTTTTTCTTGCCAGTGGTACATTGACAAGCAAGAACCAAGAACGTTTACACAAGCGACGAGTCTGAGTTGTAGGAGATGTTGAGCCAAGGTCTGCGCCGATTCTCCATCGGGCAAGTTGGTTAGGACAACAATGTAGTCGGTGTTTTGGTTGATATCCACAGGTAAATGCCTGAATAGCAGAGAATTAAATGTATGCGCGTATTGCCTTTATTAATTTTACTCGGATTTCCCGCCCTTGAACTTTTCATTATGGTGCGATTGGCGCAGGAAATCGGCTGGTGGTTGGGCGTTTGGTTGGTACTGAGCGCGGTGGTCGGTGCGGCCTTAGTGCGGGAGGCTAGTAGCGGCTTGCCCGGTAAGCTGGCGGATGCATTGCGTAATGGCGATTCGATATTTTCCGGTGTTATGGATACGGGGCGAACCTTGATTGCCGGATTGCTTTTGATTTTCCCGGGGGTTTTATCCGATATTGTCGCTATTTGCCTATTGCTGATTCCATTTCGCGTGCCGGTGGCTTCCGGTGCCGCAGTCTCTGGCAATACGGTCATAGAAGGCGAATTTCGCCGCATTGATCGGCATCGAATTCGCTAACGGTCGGCAAGAGCATCGCAGACAGAACTATAACGCAGCTTTATTCGCAATTCTTCGCATATACGTGTATTCGTCAGTCGACGCGACTCGTTCATAAACGACAGAGATATCGCCGGTAATGTTGCAAGCGCTTCAGCCCGGGATACTCTAGACGGTCGAGGTAATTTGCAATGAGCGGCCACCAAATCGAAGTAATCGCCCATCTTCATGGGACAATCGTCCACAGTATTGTAAATCCTACCTCGCTTGGCGCGCGTCAAACCGATTAGTGCGATGCGAGCAAGATCGTCCGCGTGAATATGATTGGTGTAACTATCTTCTTCTTGAGTCAATGCCGGCATGGCTTTTTTTAAGCGTTCGACCGGTAGGCGATCGATGGCGTAAATACCTGGCGCGCGCAATATGCAAGTGGATACACCGTGAGAGTTTCCCCAACGACGTAACTGATTTTCCGCATCGGCGCGCCTGACAGCGCGTGCGGTTTGTGGGTTGGGGCGTCTTGTTTCAGGAACCAATGCGCCGTCGCAATTGCCATACACTCCACTGGTACTGATGTAAACAATACGCTGTGGTACCATCCCGCTTTTGCCTAAGGCGTTGAGTAGATTGGCGGTTCGCTGATCATGGTGTCCTGAGGCCGGTGGCGGCGCCGTATGAAGCATCCATTCGGCGATGCCTGCAAGGCGGCGCAGTGTACTCGGGTTGTCAAGGTCGCCAATAATGGGAGTAACGCCGATTGCGCGTAATTTCTTGATTTCAGTCGGATCGCGGACAAGGCCATATAGGCGATAACGGCTTTGCATCAATCGTATAGCCCGCTGTGCGATATCGCCGCAGCCGATAATAAGTAGTCGTTTCTTTTTCACGAACGTAGTGTAACAAAGACCCAAGCCATCAGCGGCAGATTGAATCCATGTCCTTTCAAATCACAATCAAACCCAGCAATCATGTCTTTACTGCCGAGGCGGACGAGACCATTTTAAATGCGGCCGCTCGGGCCGGTTATACGCTTCCCTACGGTTGCCGCAATGGTGCTTGCGGTTCTTGCAAAGGGCTTTTGATCGAAGGCGATGTGGATTATGGACATCATCAGCCAGAGACCTTGACCGAGGAGGAAAAGGCGGAAGGCAAAGCTCTTTTCTGTTGCGGCAAACCGCGCTCGGATTTAGTGATCGAAGCCCGCGAAGTGCGCATGGCGGGCGAGGTCCAAGTGCGAAAACTTCCTTGCCGAGTTCATAAAATAGATAAAGTCGCTTCCGATGTTGCTGTGCTTTATCTGAAACTACCGACTAATGAACGCTTGCAATTTATGGCAGGCCAGTACATCGATTTTCTATTGCGCGATGGAAAGCGGCGCAGTTTTTCGATGGCTAATGCGCCGCATGACGACGAATTTTTGCAATTGCATGTTCGCCATATTCCCGGCGGTAATTTTTCAAATTATGTGTTTACCGAAATGCAGGAAAAAACGCTAATGCGTTTCGAAGGCCCCCTGGGTACTTTTTTTCTGCGCGAGGATTCCGATAAGCCGATCGTCTTCGTTGCCGGCGGCACCGGCTTCGCGCCGATAAAGGCGATCATCGAACACGTTTTCCACAAGATGCTCGATCGCACAATGGTTCTTTACTGGGGTGTTCGCTCGCTTGCCGATATGTATATGCCGCACCTGCCGGCGAAGTGGCAAGCAGAAAATCCGAACTTCACATTTATTCCTGTGTTGTCCGATCCTAAGCCTGAGGACAACTGGCCTGGTCGTACCGGCCTTGTTCATCAGGCTGTTCTCGACGATTTCGACGATTTATCCGGTTTCCAAGTGTATGCTTGCGGCGCGCCGGTTATGTGCGAGGTTGCCCATAAGGCTTTCACTACGGAGCGCAAGCTGCCGGAAGATGAATTTTATTCCGATGCGTTTACATTCTCGGCCGAAGCATTGGCGAAAACCGGCGTATAAATCCTGACCTCTTCCGGGATCGCCCAATCGCGGCGATCCAAAGTCAGGCTCTCGCGATAATGCATCAATGCCTCGTCGCGTTTGCCTAAGGTTTCTAATAACTGCGCCAGCGCAATATGGGTTGCCTGGGTCGGTTCTACCGCCAGGCTTGCCTCCAAATAACTGCGCGCTTTACCCCATAGCGATTGGCGGGCGCAAAGTTTACCCAGCGTCTTTAGGAGCATCGCGTCTTCAGGATAATGCTTTAGCCAGCTTTCGGCTTTTTCGATTTGCGGCAAAACGTTGTCCGATAAGCATTCGCCGTAGAGTTCGATCAATGTCGAATCCCACTGGTCCTCTAGGCTCGTTTCGAGAATAGCGATTGCTCCCGACGTATTGCCCAACGTAATGAAATGTTTTGTCGCCGTGAGTGCGATGGCGCGGCGGGTGCGGAAGGCGGGAGGAATGCTCTGCCATACGCTTTTAAGCGCTTGAGAATCATGAGCCTTGCGGTTCAATAGGCCTAGATACGCATTGTGACGGCTTTGTTCAGCGTATGTTGGATCGATACCGTTAACTTTTTCTAGCCAATCGGTCAATTCCAGTACTTCTTCCCAATCCTTCGCGATGGTTTGCGCTTTCAGCGTTAACCGCAACGCGGCGACGCTTTTGGGTGATACGCGGCGAACTTCTTTTAGTGCTTCTAACGCATCGATGACGCGTGACTCGCGAAGTAATAATTCGGCTTGGGTAATCGGACGCAGTAGTCGTGCTTCCGGTCCGGCTTCATCGGCGAAATGCAGGTATTTATCGCGTTGCTCGAAACGTCGCAGTTGATGAGCTGCCCGCGCTGCAATGACGGAGGACAATGCAGGCCATTCGCCTAGTGATAGCGCGTTGGCCGCCGCTTTTTCGGCAGCGCTGTAGCGTCCCTCGAAATAGGCTGTCAGTGCATCATGCATCGAACTGCGAGCGTGATTGCGGGCTCGGTGAAGTCGATAGGCTCGAACCTTTTCCGGCAGATCCAGCGTTACCGAGGCGATGCGAACAAGCGCGTGGAAAACTAGAAAGGCGACGACGATCAGAATAATCAAAAAATTGAGCGAAAACTCGAATCGATACGGCGCATAAGTAACCAGCACGTAACCGTGGTTATAACGAGCAAGAATGGCCAACCCTACCGCAGTGGCAAATAATGCGATGAGCCAAGAGAGCCACTTCACCGGGAGGCCTTTTCGCGTGAGCGTCGCGCGGCACGGACTGCTTTCAAGCTGTCGGAGATATCCGGCGCGGCGATACTGATGGGGCTATCGGCTAATTGCTTCAGCGTACTTTGAGCGCTATTCACTGCCTTGATTTTCGGATCGAAATAGGTGGCAAGCCATTGCGCAGCACTTTGTAAATCTGTTTTGAAACTGCTCTCCACTCGAGACAATAACGCGAGGCGCGCATTGAGAAGGCGCAGTTTTAAATTCTCGCGAAGGAAATAGGACTGGCTCGGCGCTAGCAGCGGTATATCGGGTTTTCCCAAGTTGCGCACTCTCACCAATTCGCCGAGATCGACAAGAACTTCTTTTCCTAAGCGCGACCAAAAACTTTTTTGTATCGGCGCAGGCGATGCGGGATTTACGTCTTCGCTAACGACTGGATAGGACAGCAAAGGTAAATTATCGACGCTTGCCATTAGATTATCGAGCTTTGCGCTAATGGCTACTGTGTCAACGAACGGCGTTGCCTTCAGCCGTTCCATATCTTGATTAATCGCGCGGCGCAATTGGGCCCAACGGGCTTTGCCGTCGGTGCGCGCTAGCTTCGCATCAACCGATTGCAATGCGATCAAGGCGGATTTCACATTGCCTGCCAATTGCAATTGTTGGCTGGCTAGATCGAGAATGTCTTCGATTTCCGACAGTGAAACTTCGTCACGATTCTGCGATAGCTCTTGATAAAGCGCTTCCAGCGCAACCTGCTGGTTCTGCGACTCTGCTAGTTTGTTTTCCAGTACGGAGAGTTTCCCCAACGCTTCCTTGGTGTCTTGACGAGCTTGATTAGCGACGAGCAGAGTCTGTTTACTGCGATCTTCCGCATCCGCCAGTTTTTTTGTTAATTCGGTGCGCATGTCGTTTATCGAGCTGCGCGTATCCCAGGCAAACCAGCCGAATGCAATAACGGCGGCAATGCCGATGACGGGCAGCGCCGGCTTGCGCCAACTCCGGTGATGTTCGTTCATAGGAGGCGGAGAAACGGACGCTGTTTGTGGAGGTGCTACGGTATCCTGCATTGAGTTCGGCTCAGTTCTTTAATCAAATCGTCGTCGCTTGCGCCGGTTACGCATATTTTGCTTAATCCAAGCGCTTGGGCACCTTTCGCGATACGCGGGTGCGGTACGAAGACCGGGGTGGTTGTGAGCAATCGCCTGGTCGAGGCGTCGAGTATATCGTAAAGGTTAGTCAAGCTTTCCAGACTCATTGCGCTTATCGCGTGAATATTGCCCGCTTGCCAACGTTTAGATAGTGCTCCGATGTCCTGCTGCGGACGAACACGTTGATAGCAAGCCGCATATTCCACCATCGCGCCTCGATTGCGCAAGGTCTCGGCCAATTTTTCGCGTCCGCCTTCACCGCGAAAAATGACAATGGACTTGCCGGCGACGTTTTGCATATCGGCGAGATCGAGAAGTCCTTCACTATCGTAGTGTTCTGTCGGCGTTAATACATTATCGATGCCGTATTCGAGCAAGGCCGCTCGAGTGGCCTTGCCGATGGCGGCGAACCGGGGTATCGCATTTTTTAAATCGTTTGTGACAATAAGCGGCGCGGCATATTCCACCGCATTGGCGCTGACAAATATCGCCATTTGAAAGTCGTGCAGTCGACCGATGATGGCGCGCAAGCCACGATCGTCCGTTATCGGTTGAATTTCTATGGTGGGAAACACAATCCCATGGCCACCCGCGTTTTCGATGGCTCGCGCTAAGCGTTCGGCTTGGCGTTGCGGGCGAGTAATCAAAATACTTAATCCCTGCAACGATAATGGCGTTGCTTGGTTTGCTGTCACTTGTTCGCCTGTAAATCCTGAAGTATTTCCGCGGCGCCTTGGTCTAGGAGTCGATCGGCTAGCGTTCCGCCTAAAGATTCTGCCGATTCGGGCGGGCCGCTGATTTCTGCCTGTGTTAAACGAGTGCCGTCGGGACTTGCGACGAAGCCGGTTATCTGTAAAGTTGTGCCGAGCATTGTTGCGTAAGCGCCCAGCGGTATTTCGCAACTGCCGGCTAATTTACGGCTCATGGCTCTTTCGGCGAGAACGCAAGCTGTCGTTTGTATATTGGTCAGCGGCGCCAGCATATCGCGGATGTCTTTTCGCTCCGCACGAAATTCGATGCCCAGTGCGCCTTGCCCGACTGCGGGAATGCTTTCCATGGCGGAAAGATAAGCAGAGATTCGATTACCGAGTCCCAATCGTTTCAATCCGGCGGCCGCTAAAATAATCGCGCTGTAACGGCCTTCATCTAGTTTTCGCAGCCGCGTCTCCACATTGCCGCGCAGCGGTTCGATAACGAGGTGCGGGAAGCGTGCGCGCAGTTGTGATTCGCGGCGCAGGCTGGAAGTACCGACAACGGAACCGGGAGGTAAATCGGCTGGGCCGGCGAAACGATTGGAAATGAACGCATCGCGTGGATCTTCCCGTTCGCCGATAACAGTAAGATCGAAGCCATCGGGCAATACCATCGGCACATCCTTCATAGAATGTACCGCGATATCGGCGGAGCCAGATTCCAAAGCCTGTTCCAATTCTTTCACGAACAGACCTTTACCGCCGATTTTTGCGAGCGGCCGATCAAGAATACGGTCGCCTTGGGTGGTCATGCCCAGTATGGTGACGGTAGTCTGTGGATATAATGAGATCAGGCGATCGCGAATGTGCTCCGCTTGCCACATGGCCAAGCGGCTTTCGCGCGATGCGATGATGAGTCTTTCGGATATGGCGTTCGGCATCATGCGGTGGCTATATTACAGCCCATGTAAAACGCCGGATTTTATCACGCCCTCTCTGTAAGACGGGATTACTACCGAAGGACTTTCTAAAGCGATGGACACTGACGAATTGGATAGCGCATCGACGATCGATAAGGACGCCCCGTTAAGAGAGGATATTCGCTACTTGGGCCGGCTGCTTGGAGACGTATTGCGTGCCCAGGAAGGTAAGGCGACATTCGATTTGGTGGAAAGCATCCGTCAATTGGCTGTTCGTTATCGCCGCGATGCGGACGAAAGTCAGCGCGGTGAATTGGAATCAATGCTTAATCGGCTATCGCACGAAGACACCATCGCGGTGGTGCGTGCCTTCGGGTATTTTTCTCATTTGGCCAATATCGCCGAAGATATTCACCATAATCGCCGTCGGCGGGCGCATCAAGTCAAAGGCGACACACGTCAAGACGGTAGTTTCCAATTGGCGATAGAGCGATTGAGTAACGCCGGTTATTCTCTTGACGATATCGCGGCGTTCTTTGACAGGGCGCTGGTTCGGCCGGTACTGACGGCGCATCCGACTGAGGTGCAGCGTAAAAGCGTGCTCGATTGTCAGCGAGCGATTGCGTCGCTAATGATGGAACGAGACCGCCTGCAACTTACCGCCGATGAACTCGCGGCTAACGAAGAAGCCTTGAAGCGCGTCGTGCTGACTTTGTGGCAGACCTCGGAAATTCGTAGTTTTAAATTGCATGTGCGGGACGAGATCGAGAACGGCTTGTCCTATTACCAATACACTTTCCTTCGACAATTACCGCAGCTTTATGCCGAGATTGAAGATGCTCTCGCTAGCGATAACCCGCTACCGCCATTTTTTCGTATCGGTAGCTGGATCGGCGGCGATCGAGATGGTAATCCTTACGTGACTCACGATGTTACCTTGTGGGCAATGGAGCGCCATTCGGCTGTGGCCCTAGCCTATTATCTCGCCGAGACCCATCAATTAGGCGGCGAATTGTCGCTATCGGATCGGCTGATTGAAATTACACCCGCGTTGCGTGCGCTTGCAGATGCATCGCCTGACCATTCGACGAGCCGCGCGGAGGAGCCGTACCGTCGAGCGTTGACCGGCATTTACGGGCGACTTTCCGCAACCAATGCGGCGCTTGGTCATGCTGAACCGAATCGTCGTGCTGTCGTCGATGCTGAGCCTTATCGGCATGCGGCTGAATTCGTTGCGGACCTCGATGTGTTGATCGATTCCCTGCGCAGCAATCGCGCAGCGTTGCTGGCGCGTGGTCGCCTTCGCGGTTTGCGGCGAGCCGCGACGGTGTTTGGTTTTAACTTGGCGCCGCTGGATATGCGGCAGCATTCCGGTTTGTTGGAGAATGCCGTTGCCGAATTATTTGTTCGAGCGCGTGTGCTCGATAACTACAGTGCGCTATCGGAATCGGAAAAACGTGCCTTATTAATCGGCGAATTGCAAACGCCTCGTCCGCTGCGTTCACCTCATCTCGAATATTCGGCGGAGGTTGCCGAAGAGCTTGCTATCTTCTCGTCCGCTGCGGAAATACATCGGCGTTTCGGTCGCGAGGCGATGCCGAACCACATCGTTTCTAAAACCGATGAAGTCAGCGATTTACTGGAACTGGCTTTGCTTTTGAAGGAAGTGGGATTGCTGTTGCCCGCCGAGACGCCGACTCTCTCGATGAATGTGGTGCCCTTGTTCGAGACGATTGACGATCTGCGCAACTGCGGCCGGATTATGAATGACTTGTTCAGCATTCCCTATTATCGGCAATTACTGGCGAGCCGGGGTAATACGCAAGAAGTCATGCTTGGCTATTCGGACAGCAATAAGGACGGTGGCTTTCTCACAGCCAATTGGGAGCTTTATAAAGCGGAAGTGGAACTGGTTCGTGTGTTTACCGCATATGGCATTAACCTCCGTCTTTTCCATGGACGAGGCGGTTCGGTCGGGCGAGGCGGCGGACCCAGTTATTACGGCATTCTGGCGCAACCGCCCGGCTCGGTGAATGGGCAGATACGCATCACGGAGCAAGGCGAGGTTATCGCCAGTAAATATTCCGATCCGGAAATCGGGCGCAAAAATTTGGAAACCTTGGTTGCGGCAACGTTGGAGGCTACTTTGCTGAAGGGCAATCCAATCGAAGGCAAAGAATCGGAATACGTCGCGGCGATGGAGGAGTTATCCGAATACGCGTACACCGCCTATCGTCACCTCGTTTATGAAACGCCGGATTTCAACCGTTATTTCCGCGAGTCCACGCCCATCGGCGAAATTGCCGATTTGAATTTGGGTTCGCGGCCCGCATCGCGTAAAAAATCCGATGCCATTTCCGACTTGCGCGCGATCCCTTGGGTATTCAGCTGGTCGCAAAGCCGCGTTATTATCCCGGGGTGGTATGGTTTCGGGACGGCTATACATAAGTATCTGGAGCGCACTAAAGGCGCCGGCGTTACTTTGCTGCGCGACATGTATAAACGATGGCCCTTTTTTCAGACCATGCTTTCCAATATGGATATGGTGATGTCGAAAACCGATCTTAGTATCGGTGCGCGTTATTCTGAGTTGGTTGTCGATCGGCAGCTTGCGACACGGGTATTTAATCGCATCGAAACGGAATGGCAGGCGACGCGCGATGCGCTTTTATCGATCACTGAACAAAAAGATTTTCTCGCGGGCAATTCGATGTTGGCGCGCAGTTTTCAAAATCGTCGACCGTACATCGATCCGCTCAATCACTTGCAAGTAGAGCTGATTCGCCGTTATCGACAAGGCGATGCAGACGAGGCGGTAAAACGAGCTATTCATCTAACCATCAACGGCGTTGCCGCAGGCCTCAGAAACAGCGGCTGACACTGCTATGATGAAACACCTTTCCTTAACCGGGTTTTTGTCAATGAGAAAATTATTGCTGCAAAGAGCGGTTTTAGTATTGTCCACGGCAGTGTTTTACAGCCATATCGCATTGGCTGCCGATTCATCCATTGTATTGACCTATGGTGCAAACTCGGAAGCGAGATTCGGCAGTGTCGGAATACAGAAGCAGGTTGAGCCATTCGCCTTTCTCCGTTCGCCGAATGTCACGACGAGTTTGGAATGTTCGCTGGGATATTGGCATGGCATCGCCAGCAACAAAGAAAACAATAACCTTATCGATGCTGCGGTATTGCCGTCGGTAAAGTATTTTCCTGGCAACGCCGTTGATGGCCGCTTCTATGTTGAAGGCGGCATCGGCGCCCATTTACTAAGCCGCACTCGCATAAACAACGACCGACGTTTCGGCAGCGCTTTTCAATTCGGCGATTTGGTTGGAATGGGCTGGCGTTTAGGACAGGAAAAGAATTACGAAATCGGCCTTCGCCTGCAGCATATTTCCAACGGCGGTATCAAAAAGCCGAATCAGGGAATCAACTTTCTTGAACTTCGTTTCGTCATTCCGATTTAGATATACGAGTAATTCATATGGCGTTGCGATAAACTGACTGACCGGCATCATCCTCGTCTCTTGCGCTGTGCCCATAAAGCACAAGCGCAATATTGTTCATTACAGGCTCTAGACTCATGAATGCAGCTCATCCCCTCCCCGTTTTGGATGCGGACCAAGCGCATGCTGTGCGCTTGCGTGAAATCCCGTACAACTACACTTCCCTGTCCGATCGCGAAATCGTCATCCGTTTGTTAGGCAAAGATGCTTGGCAATCGCTAGACGAATTACGGACCGAAAGGAAAACCGGCCGATCGGCCCGTATGCTGTACGAGGTATTGGGCGATATCTGGGTTGTAGAGCGTAATCCTTATTTGCAGGACGATTTGCTGGATAACCCTAAGCGTTTATCCGCATTGATAGAAGCCTTGCGCCATCGTCTGCGCGAAATCGAAAAACGCCGTATTGCTGATGAACCGGATGCACTTCACAGCGAGCCGACACGAGCACGGAAAGTCGATGCACTGACATCGGCAGCACACAAAGCCGTGGATGCATTCGAACGCGGCTTCGCCGAGACGAAGGAACTGCGCCGTAAAGCGCTACGAGAGCTCGCGCGCCATACGCGTAAAGACAATATTCAATTCGACGGTCTGGCACGGGTGTCCCATGTTACCGATGCCACCGACTGGCGCGTCGAATATCCCTTCGTTGTGATTTGTCCCGATACGGAAGCGGAATGCGCACCATTGGTGAAGGCGTGCATCGAACTAGGATTGACGATTATCCCGCGTGGTGGTGGTACGGGTTACACCGGTGGTGCTATCCCACTGACCCGCCTTTCTGCGGTTATCAATACGGAAAAGCTCGATTTGTTAGGCCCTGTCGAGCCGATTAGTTTGCCCGGCATCGATCAACCGGTACCTACGATCCGCTGCGGTGCCGGCGTTGTGACACGTCGCGCCATGGAGGCCGCAGAGGTTGCAGGATTAGTATGGGCATGCGATCCGACGTCTGCGGATGCCTCATGCATCGGCGGCAATGTGGCGATGAATGCCGGCGGCAAGAAAGCTGTGCTGTGGGGAACCGCACTGGATAATCTTGCATCGTGGCGTATGGTGACACCGGATGCCGATTGGCTCGAAGTGGAACGTCTGGATCATAACCTCGGCAAGATCCATGATGCGCCCCTTGTTCGTTTTCGTATTCGCCGTTTCGGTAAGAACGGTGCGACGTTGAAGAACGAAGAGATTCTTGAAATAGAAGGCGCGAGCTTTCGTAAAACCGGTCTCGGCAAGGATGTTACCGATAAATTCCTATCGGGTTTGCCTGGCGTGCAAAAGGAAGGTTGCGACGGCATCATCACCTCGGCGCGTTTCATTTTGCATCGCATGCCTAAATTTACGCGCACCGTTTGTCTTGAGTTCTTCGGCCAGGTGAAAGAGGCGGTTCCGTCTATTGTCGAGATTAAAAATTATCTCGATACGCGCCCCGGCGGCGCCATTCTCGCAGGCTTGGAACACCTCGATGACCGTTATCTGAAAGCTGTAGGCTATGCGACTAAATCTCGGGCGCACAACCGGCCCAAGATGGTGTTGATCGGTGACATCGTAGGCGACGACGAAGACGCTGTCGCGGAAGCGGCTTCTCATGTGGTGCGCATGGCGAATGCGCGGACCGGCGAAGGATTCATCGCGGTGAGCCCCGAGGCGCGGAAGAAATTTTGGCTCGATCGCTCGCGTACCGCGGCCATTGCAAAACATACCAACGCATTCAAGATCAACGAAGATGTGGTCATTCCGCTCGATCGCATGGGAGATTACTGCGATGGTATCGAGCGCATCAATATCGAGCTTTCCATCAAGAACAAACTCAGGCTGCTCAATGCCCTTGAGGATTTTTTCGCTGGCGATTTGCCCATCGCAAAAGACGAAGAAAAAATCGATAAAAACGAATTGTTCGATGATAAAGCGGAGCAGGCGTGTGCTTTGATTGCCGACGCGCATCAACGCTGGTCGTGGTTATTGAACAATTTCGATGCGCCTGCGGAGTCGATGCCGGGTACCGTGTTCAGCGCATTGCAGGAACATCGTTTACGGGTTTCCTGGAAGCAGGAAGTTTTAGCGCCATTGGAAAAAATATTCGATGGCCGCGCTTTCGTCCCCGTGATTGAGCGAATCAAGGCGATTCATAAAGAAGTGTTGAAAGGCCGCGTGTGGGTTGCCCTACACATGCATGCCGGTGATGGCAATGTGCACACCAATATTCCGGTCAACTCCGATGATTACGGTATGCTGCAAGAAGCCAATGCGGCGGTGGCGCGTATTATGAAATTTGCTCGCGCGTTGAACGGGGTTATTTCCGGCGAACATGGCATCGGTATCACTAAACTGGAATTTCTCGAAGACAGCGAAATACAAACGTTTGTCGCGTATAAGCAGAAGGTGGACCCTGAAGGCCGCTTCAACAAAGGCAAGCTCATGCCCGGCGGCGATTTGAGAAACGCCTATACGCCTAGCTTCAATCTTATCGGTCACGAGAGTTTGATTCTCGAACAAAGCGAGATTGGTCATATCGCCGATTCGGTTAAAGATTGCCTGCGTTGCGGCAAATGCAAACCGGTTTGCTCGACCCATGTGCCGCGCGCCAATTTGCTTTATAGCCCGCGTAATAAAATTCTTGCGACGTCATTGATCGTCGAAGCATTTCTCTACGAAGAGCAAACGCGGCGCGGTGTATCCATACGGCATTTCGAAGAGTTCGGTGATGTTGCAGATCATTGCACCGTGTGTCATCGGTGTCTGAATCCATGTCCGGTCGATATCGATTTCGGCGACGTGTCGGTAGCGATGCGAAACTTCTTGCGTAAGCACAACAAGAAGAAATTTAATCCCGGCACAGCGGCAGGCATGTTCTTTCTCAATGCGACAGATCCGGCGACCATCAAGCTGACGCGCAAGGTAATGATCGATTGGGGTTACAAAGCGCAGCGCATGGCCCATGGTGTTGCGAAGAAGCTGGGATTGATTCAGCCGCAGACTACACGTCCGCCGAGCACGCTCGGCAATTCCCAGATCAAAGCGCAAGTCATTCACTTCATCAATAAGCCGATGCCGGGTGGATTGCCGAAGAAGACGTCGCGTGCGCTACTCGATATCGAAGACAACACTATCGTTCCGATCATTCGCAATCCAACTAAAGTTAACGGGGATTCCGAATCGGTTTTTTATTTTCCAGGATGCGGTTCCGAGCGACTGTTCGGACAAGTGGGCCTTGCTACGCAAGCCATGCTTTACGAAATCGGCGTGCAAACCGTATTGCCGCCAGGCTATCTTTGCTGCGGTTATCCGCAAACTGCGGCCGGCAACGAGGACAAAGGTCAACAGATCACCACGGAAAATCGCGTGCTTTTCCATCGTGTTGCCAACACCCTCAATTATCTCGATATAAAAACAGTGATCGTTTCCTGCGGTACTTGCATGGACCAATTGCAGAAATACGAATTCGAAAAAATATTTCCCGGCTGTCGGTTATTGGATATTCATGAATATCTGCTGGAAAAGAACGTCAAGCTGGAAGGCGTGACTGGTGTGCGCTATATGTATCACGATCCTTGCCATACACCCATGAAGACCTATCAACCCATGAAAGTGGTGAATGAATTGATGGGTACAGAAGTTGGTCTCAATGATCGTTGCTGCGGCGAGTCCGGCACATTCGCGGTAACGCGGCCGGATATTGCTACGCAGGTGCGCTTTCGCAAAGAAGAAGAAATGCGTAAAGGCGCCGGCAAGCTGCGCGACGACGGGTTTTCCGGCGAAGTGAAAGTATTGACCTCGTGTCCTTCCTGTTTGCAGGGGCTATCACGTTATGACAACGATGCCGGGACCTCGGCGGATTATATTGTTGTCGAGATGGCGAAGTACTTACTTGGCCCGGATTGGATGGCAGACTACGTACGGAAGGCGAATAGCGGTGGAATCGAACGCGTGCTTCTGTAAGTCTTTTATTGGTTAGAAAAAGAGATTGTCGTTCTAAGCGCTGAACTCCGAATTGGCAATCTTGCCGATTTCCATTCCGCAGAACAGCGCATTCAAAGTTGCCAAAGGCACAGTAAAAGCCATTAAAATGGCTTGGTGTGAAAGCAGTCATTTCGTTTACAGAATAAACGGGATGCGAGCGCTAATAAATGGCGCTCGCGTGTTTTTGCAACGAACAAAATACGGATGCTCAAATGCCGTGTGATCTATGCGAACAAATTGGCGGCGAACTATTGTGGAGCGATGATAGCCTTCGGGTCGTTCTAATAGATCATGCCGATTGCCCCGGTTTTTGTCGCGTGATTTGGTCCACTCACGTAAAAGAGATGACCGATCTCACCTCCTCCGATCGAATGCACTTCATGGCCGTTGTGTTTGCCGTGGAGAATTGTTTGCGCACGGTCTTACAGCCGAACAAAATCAATCTCGCCAGTTTAGGCAATCAAACGCCTCATTTACACTGGCACGTTATTCCGCGCTGGAACACGGATCGTTTTTTTCCCAATCCCATTTGGGCGCCACCAGTGCGCGAGTCTTTTTTGCAACCGGATGTTGCGACAAAACTCGATGGATTCCGCACCACATTAGTTCAAGCGCTTTTCTCACTTGACTCATAACGAGAATAAATCATGATAACAACTATGCTCGATCTCTCTCCTCCCAATCTATTGAACCAAACTTCGTTGCCCTTTCGCGATGCGAGCGGCTGCAAAGCTTGGCTATCGACATTGCCGCTTACCGATGTGCCGCGTGCGCATACCGCCGTTGAGGAAGTGGTCGATAGCCTTAATCTGACGGAGTTGTCCGGTTTCGAGCGGTTGAAAATTATGGAGTTGATACGGGATAAGGTTGCCTTTTTGCAGGACTCCGTTGTCGCGGGGTTTGCCGGTAAGCCGTTGCCGTTATCCAATAAGAACTTGGATGTGTGGGAAGGTGCGGATACCTTATGGCAAAGAATGCAGCAAGGGTATCGTTATTGTTTGAGTAAAGTTGCGAATGGGGATGAAGCAACATCAAAACACTTCGCATTAATCGTCGAGCGTTGTTTGCGTTATACCGGGCTGCAAATATTGCATCATGGCCTTATTCATCGCGAAGTGCCGGAGCGTTTGCTGGAAGATCTGCATGCGCTTTTTCATTATGCGCGTAAGCGCGGCGTGGATGACGTCAAAGTAAAAGATAGCCTCGATGGTTATCGTGGTGTAGCGACGCCGATGCAAGCTTATGTGCGAGCACTCTTGATCGATGCTGCGCGAGTATCGCTATTGACGCAAAACGAGTTGATGGCGGTGGATGCGTTGTTAAAGCGATGGGCGGCAAAAGTGGTGATTTCCCAATTACCTCCGGTAGGTAATAACGGGGCCTTGCGTTGCACTAATCTGACTGGCGCTCGTGGTTTATGGAAGCCCCATAAAGACGCGACGGAAAGCGAAGGCATGATATTTCTGGATCTTCGCGATGTCTCTGAAAGTCTGCGCAGAAGAATACGAAAATTGGCTGCCGGTACGCCTTCGAGCGAATTGAATTTACCGCCGGCGTTCGCGCATGTTGCGGCCGCGCCGTTGCTGGGACATTTATATCGTGCTTGGTGCGAAGGCTCATCGCAAGAACCGCTCTCTCAACCCATGCGCGAGTCGTGCGAAGTTGCTGCAAGCTTCGATGTGCTTTATCACAGCCTCGCCGGCAAGCCCTTCGAAGTGCCGCGTCAGTTGGAAGAACTCGGCATGCTCGAGGCGCAACAACTAGCGGTATTCGGCAAAGTGACGAACCGCGCACCCGTTGAGTCTGTCGTTACGGCGAGTCCGGTGGAGGCCTGGGAAATAGAAGGAATCGGCGCCGATCATATACGCATGCGCTATCCTGCGGGCGGCAAAGTGTCCGTTGCCTTGCAGCAGTTGATCGGTTATCGCAGGGCAAGTATGTCCTCGTATGAATTGGGGGTTATACGGGGTTTGACCGATCAAAGCACAGCCGGCATTTTGGTCGAGCTTTCTCCGCTGCCCGGCGGGAATCAACCGGAAGCGGTAATCGTTCGTAGTAAGGATACGACTTTTATAGCTGCATTCAGATTGCATCCGGCGGATACATCGGCACCAATGAGTCTATTGTTACCTTGCGGCGTATATCAGCAAGGAAAAGTGATGGAAGTGCGTTCCGATTTGATACACATGTATCGCTTAAAAGGGCTGACTCAACGAGGTGTGAACTTCGATTGGGTAAGTTGCGAAGCGTTATGAGGTGTGCGGGATTGTATTGGACTTCTTTCGTAACCTATTGCGGGCGCGTGAAGCGCAATCACCGCGTTTCGTGAATTACCGGCTTCGGTAATTTAAATTCGACACGCCGAGATAGCATTTCAGTAATGCGCACTTCACCCTTGTCGTCGATCAGCATCGCCATATCGGTTGTCATCCGTTGTGCCGTTTCTCGCCACTCGGTAGGACCAGCAATGAATAATGATCTTGCTGCGACATTCGCCGATGTGGCTGAGAGATCGCTTGGCTTACTTATTACTGACACGGCTTGCGTCGTTTGAACCGGATATCCCGTCGCAGCATTGATGATGTCGCAATAACGTTTGCCATCGCGTTCAAAGAATCGCTGATAGTCGCCTACGGTACTGATGGACTCGCCGCTGTTGAGTTCGAGTGTGGCGATAGGGCCGGGTTTGCGTGGATGCGGAATGCCTATTTTCCATGGACGACCGCCCTTTTCTCCCAATGCGATAACGTTATTGCCGATGCTGATCAGCGCGTTTTTTATTCCACGATCGATTAATAATCGACGGGCTCGATCTAAAGCGTATCCTGCCGTGTAACCGTCCAAGTCTAGTTGCACCGAGGGATTTGTACTTTCAATGCTGCCGTTCTGTATATGAATATCATCCATGCGCGGATTGGCCTTTATCCATGTGGCGATAACTGCGGTCGAAGGAATCACCGGCTTGATATCGTTTGCATGGAATCCCCATTGCTCGATTATTTTGCCTGTTGCCGGATTGAATCGATTACCCGATTGCTGTGCGCGTCGTGTCGCATCGATGATGATTTGCGACAACTCGGGACTGATATTCATGGACTGTTTATTGGTGAACGCCGTATTCAATTGCGATAGTTCGCTTGGTTTCCATGTATGCAGCATTCGTTCAAGTCGATCGAATTCTTTTAGCACTTCATCAGTCGCGTCTTTTGCTTTTGCGCCATCTTCATCGTACACAATGACTTCCGCTAACGTACTGAATACGTAACGTTGCTGCTTATGCAGCGGTTCGCTGCAACCGGCGAGTGCAACGATCATGAGTAAAAGTGAAACGAGTTTGAAACCGATAGAACGGGTGTAATGATTCGGCATCGATTGATAATGTGTTATGAGCAAGGCCATGGTCGTTCCGCGAACTAGTATATGCAGCCCATAATCGCTTCCAACTGAGCCAAATGGTCAGGAGTAGAGCGATTTGCAGAGGCAATGTAAATCACTTTTTCTCCAACCGTCGGCAGGAAGCCCGACATGGTTCGCCGATCCATTACCGATTCCACTCTAGGGCCGTATCGTTTCACCGGTGACCCGATGGATCTCGTCGAGATCTTCCTTGGGTAGCTGCTGCGCGAACTGCGCTACACGTTCCTGCAGCGCCTTGATCTCCAGCGTGCATGCTTCGCATTGACCGAGCTTTACGGTACCGTCGTCGCTGGCCGTGAGTATCCATTTTCCGTCGTCGCTATATTCAACCGAGTTCACTCCTTCGCTATGCCAGCGCAATGAGGCGAGACGCTCGGCTGTCTTGGCATTCCAGACGTTGATTTTGCCGTCTGGGCTGCCTGTCACTACCCGCTCCCCCTTCGAATCGAATGACGCCGAAAACACGGCGGTGGTATGGGTAAGTATCTGTGGCGCGTCGAGTGAATCAACGGACCAGATGCGGGCAGTTCCATCTTGGCTCGCTGTCAGCAGCTGTTTGCTATTCCGACTGAACTGCAGCGATTTCACGCTAGCTCTGTGCCCCACCAGTTTGCGCGGGTGAGCAGCCGGTTCGTCCCGATTCCAGAGCTCCACGTTGTTGCCGCTAAGCACGCCAATCCACTTCCCGTCCGGACTCATGGCTGCCATCCAGCGAAAAGATTCTTCCCTATCTTCCCCGAACCCGAACCCGAACGTGAGCTTGGCTTGAGGATCGACGTCATCCAAGCTCTTCATATCCCACACAGCGATTTGGCCTTTTTCGTTAACCGTCAATAGTTCGTCCGTCTCTGGATTAAATACCGCAGTGCGTAATTTCGTTAGCCATGGGGGAGTTCTTTCTTTCCTACTTGCGACATCCCAAAGCACGGGATTAAGTGACCAACGGATACCGGTAGCATATTTGATGCCGAGCAGGAACTTCCGATCCCTGCTCCAGGACGGAAGAACGACTTCCTCATCGCATTGGCAAACCACATCGTGGCGGAACGGCACTAACCCGCTAACGGAATCGTTCAGATCCACAATATTGCCACGCCCATCTTCTTCGCCTATGGCGATTCGTGTTCCGTGTGGCTCGAATGCTGCGCCGAGCGCCCAATGCGTGGAAAACGAAAGGAGCCGAGGCGGGCGTAATCGCCAAACACGCACATACCCATCTGCACTCGCCGTGACCGCCTGATTTCCGTCATGGCTGAATACCGCGTGATTTACACCGCCGTTGTGCCCCCGCAGCACAGCGATCGGGGCCCCCGATTGGGTCGACCAAATGCGCGCCGTGCCGTCGTCGCTAGCCGTTATGAGCATTTGTCCATCGGACGATGCGTTTGCCGCGTTTATCCAGTCGTCGTGCATACGTGCTTGCTTCTCATCGCGGATTCCATTTACCCAACGCTGCGCGATTTTGCCCGATACAGTGAATACGGGATACATGTCACCAAGCGCTGCGGTGAACTTAGCGGCGATTACGGGGCGGTCGTGCGGCAACGGCCAAATTGTCGGCTTGTTTTTTTCATCCCTGTCCAGTCGTCGGTGCTCTAAGTCAAGCCTCCACACGATCGCCCGCTTGTCATCCGCGGCAGTCACCAGCAGGTTGGGATCGTCCTGATAGAAGCCAATATCTCGAATGGCCTTGTCGTGCCGGATCGGTAAATCCTTGGAGCCTGGGCCGCTTTTTTCTATCCACGCGGTCGGATAGCCCAGCTTCCACACGTTGACGACGCCATCGACATCGCCGCTGGCCAAATATTTGCCGTCCCCGGAGAAAGCGAGCGCCGTGATCGTCACGTCGTCTTTCACTTTGTGAGTGTAAGCGTACTTCGGTCGCGCAGGAGACTCGGTCGCATCCCAAATAAGCACGTCGCCATTGAAACACCCGAGGGCGACGTGTCGCTCATCAGGACTCACGCTGATCGTGTAGACCGAATTCTTTTCCCCCTCGCAAGTGATCTGGTAGGCGGGCGAACCGTCCAGCCGCTGAATCTGTGCCAGGCCGCCTTCCGTCTGCGTGACGAGTATCTTGTTGTTGGCGACTAACCACACCTTCAGCACGGGCTGATCCCTGGCAATCGGTTCTCCTACTTTTTCAAAACCGTTTTTTGTGTCGAAGACTTTCACCATCTTCCCGCCTGCCGTCACTAGCCGTGATCCGTCGCGGGTGTATCGCACATCAGCAACTGGCGCATCAAATTTTGGGAGGATCTTCTCGATGTGAGCAACTTCGAGCGTCGCTAGCGACTGTCGCAACGCATACAGACCAAGCGGATTATCCGGATCCAGCCTCACCGAAGCGGAGGCAAAGTGAGCGCTTCGGACGGGATCCCGGCCGATTTGCGTGAGTGCCATGTTCGCTAGCTCACGCGATTTCGTCTTCGCTCTCTGATTGAACAAAACAACCGCAGTAATCACCGAAACTATTACAGCCGCAAGCGTGAAGAGACGGCCACCGATCTGCAACTTCCTGCGTCGCCGATCTCGTCGGTTTTCCACCACGCTCGCATCGAGAAAACTCTTCACGGACTCCCAAGCTGCGACACCATCGCCATTGGCATAGAGCCCAACCCAAGCTGGTGTCGGTTTTGTGCTCTGCTGCCATTCAAGCGCCCTTTCCAGATCACGTCCGAGCCAGAGGCTGCCTTGGTTCGTTTGGTACAGACGCGCAGCCTCGATCAAGCGCAGCAGCATCGCACGCGAGTATCCTTCCACCTGTGTCCAGTGTCGCAATCGTTGCCACTGGCGTATCAAGCTCTCATGGGAGATGTCGATCACAGGATTGGAGGCGAGCGGCGTGTCCTGCCCCGGCATCAGGAAGGCGGTGTCGTATCGGCGGAACCGCTCGACCACCTGTTCGACTTGCGTCTGGTCGGCTCCGACCACTTTGCAGAGCAGGTTCATGCCAAGCGGGCGTCGAACCTCAATGCCCTCGACGCTCTCGGTCAGCGCGCGGAACACCTTTTCAATCACCAGTTCCAGCTTCGGCAAAGAATGAAAGGCTTCGTCTGCATGGTTAGAAAGCGCCTGCTTGGTCGTGCCAACGGCCTCATAGTCCTCAAGGTCTATCGGTCTACTGCCCTGGCACGCGGATGCCCATTTGTTCCAGGTGCGTGCGAGGGCGTGCTGCATTACGGGCAGATCGTCGAAATCGTCGGAGATGTCGTTCAGTAGCCGCTGGACGAGACGCGGGGCTATCTGAGAACCGCGTAGCTCGATGGGGCCGATGATGGCTTCCTTGCGCTGTTCCCGCGTGAGTTTGGGCACTAAGTATTGCCCGCGGTTGATGGTCTCGGGCAAATCGCGGAAGTCGGCGCAGTAGCCGAGCGTTTCCGAGCGTAGCGTGATGACTACGCTGACAGGCGATTCCGGATTGCGGGCAGCGTTGAGTAGCAACTTGACGAAGGCGCTTGCCTCGTCAGCGTCGGTCATGCGCTTGAAGCGAAAAATTTCCTCGAACTGATCGACCACCACGAGTACCCGCACATGCGGATCAAACCTCGCAATACGCACTGCCTCCACCAGCCCTAGCGCCCCGAGCCGCAGTTGCCCATAGAGCGTTCCCGAGCGAGATTCCTCGCCACTGCCGAGGCCGAGTACCGGGGAAAGCTGCTCCGCCAAGTTCGCGATGGGCTGGCTTCCAGGACGCATGACAACGGTGCGCCATGCGGTCTCGCTGCCTGCTATGGAACGGCGCGCCAACTCGCTCAGTAGGCCGGCGCGTACTAACGACGACTTGCCGCACCCCGAAGCGCCCGCCACCGCAACGAAGTTAACCTCACCGAGCCGATCGGCCAACTCCTCGATTTGCTGCCGGCGACCGAAGAACAAATCGACCTCATTCGTGTTGAACGCGCGAAGCCCCGGAAATGGGTTGCGCGCAAACAGTTCGTCGACCATGTTCATCGTGAGCTCTCTACGGTGAGGAAGTCGCTAAGCTCAGTCTCGTTTAGCGTTGACGTCGCTTGAATTATCCGCGCCTTGTTTGTACGGAATGTAGTCTTCTCGGGTGAGGCAGGCGCCGCGATGTACACGCACAGTTTTTCCTTGCCGAGATAGCCGGTTAGGGCATCAAGCGCGAGGATTTCGCTTACCCATTCCTCGGGCTGTGCCGCCCAGAAGATGATGCATTGCCCACAACGGTTGAGCTTCTTGACGAAGCTTGATGGTTCCTTCGGGTTGGATCCTGAAAATTTGATCCGCTCGGGGTTGTATTTCAACTTGTTCACAAGCGCGTCATTGATCTCCCCGGTTGTGGCGATGTCACTCTCTTCGACGATCAAGGCGATATCGGTGCTTTTTGCGATGCTTGGCGAAGTAGTCGGTTTCGGCAGTTGATCGTAGATCTGAGTTTTGAAGTCCTCCAGGCTGCCCTGCCAGTACTCGACGCCATCGTTGGCCAAATCTTGCTCGACGTAGTCGATTACTCTCTGGGCCGCCTCGTCAGTTTCTTTCGCCGGCTGGATCCAGACAAGTGGCGGTGGCTTACCCTTGTGCTTCATCGCTTCCGTGGCAAGCTCAAGCTGCAACCTGACTCGTTCGTGCGTGTTGGATTCAATGGAGGTAGCTCGGCCAACGAGATGGATACACAACTGTGCCGCGTCGAGATCCCCAGCAATCTTTGCGCTAAAGTCGGAGGCATGCCAGAGATATGAGCGGTCGGGGACGACCAAGTACCCGCGTTGCAGGAGATCGGCACGCAACTTTTCGCGTTCAGTGTGAAGCTCGGGCCCCACCCTCGCGAGATAGACAGTTGCCACCATCCGCTTTCGCATGAGTCCACCCAGTTTCTCAAGTTGAATCGTGAGATCTTGGGCGAGACGCGATAACGCCGCTGAAAAATCCCCTGCGGCCTTCTCATCCCTGCCCGGAATAAACTCGCGCCAGCGAGGCGACCCAGGTGGATCCCATTCGAAGAACTCGTGATGATCGAACGCGGCAAGTTCCTGTGGTAATTCCTGGTCTGGTTTAGGTGGATGCTTGAAGATCGGCACGATCGCGCACCGGATTGCCTCGTTCGGATCCTTGACCCGTGCAAGGAAGTGATCCAATTCCTCCCGGCAGACGTCCGAATCGAAATAGGTCCTTGAGATAATCGCCAGGAAGATCGCGGCCGTGTCCAACGCTGCGACAATCTCCGGGCGCCAAAGATCGCCCGCCCGGATGCCAGGGTCATCCCGCCACATCGTAACGTTGCCCACGTATTCCACAAGATGTTCCCGCAGCTTCTCGCAAAACACATCGACCCACTTATCGTCGGAGGCATTTGAGGCATGTCTGTAGCTGATGAAAATATCGTTCTTGAAGTGTGACAAATAGCTCATATGCATCCCTCCTGTTTGTCATCTCGAGTTAAAACAACCAATTTCACTCGATGGATTGGGCCCTCGGCATTCGTCTGGCGTGATGCCCGAAGAAAGCTAATTTTTAATCTAGTAAACCCGTCTTCCTTTTTTGCTGCAGCCGGCGAGTGCAATGATCGTGAGCAAAAGGGAAATGAGTTTAAAACCGATAGAACGGGTGAAATGATTCGGCATCGATTGATAGTGTGTTATGAGCGGACAGCTATTCTTTTTTCCAGCGCATCGATAGTCATTGCGGCGATGTTTACGCCGCTTTGCGCATGGATTTCTTGCATGCAAGTGGGGCTCGTGACATTGATCTCAGTAAGGTAGTTGCCGATGACATCTAGTCCGACTATCAAGAGTCCTTGCGCTGCGAGTATCGGTCCTACGGTTTCGGCGATTTCCCGATCTCGTGGTGATAATGGTTGCGCTACGCCGGTACCGCCTGCAGCAAGATTGCCGCGAGTTTCGCCGGTTTTCGGAATGCGTGCTAGCGAATAGGATGCCGGCACGCCGTCGATGAGTAAGATGCGCTTATCGCCTTTGACGATATCGGGAATATAACGTTGCGCCATGATGGTTTTTCTGCCGAGATCTGTCATGGTTTCGATAATCACCGATAGATTCGCGTCATTAGGCCTTATACGAAAAATAGAGGTACCGCCCATTGCATCCAATGGCTTCAAAATGACATCGCCATGTTCCGCTAGAAAGGCGCGAATCCATTCGCCGTTACGGGTAACTAATGTGGGTGGAATGAATTGAGGAAATTTCGTAGTCGCAAATTTTTCGTTGTGGTCCCGAAGCGCTCGCGCGCTATTGAAGATCATCGCACCACGTGCCTCCGCTAAGTCGAGCAGATAGGTGGAATAAAGATATTCCATGTCGAAGGGCGGATCTTTGCGCATTAGTACCGCATCGAATGACTGCAAAGGTTCGACTTGTCGCGCGCTGGCGCGATACCAATTCGTCGCATCACCCGTCAGCATCAATTCGCATGCATTGCCGACGACGTGTCCATCTCTTAGCACGATATCGTCCTGTTGCATCGCATAGAGACGATAACCGCGCGCAGCCGCCTCTTGCATCATTGCAACGGAGGAGTCCTTGTAAGGTTTTAGCTTGTCGAGTGGATCGACGATAAAGGCTAAGCGCAAATTAAACTCCCTCTTCTTGTTCTTTCAGCGTTTCGATTTCTCGAGCCGCGGCGAGCATGGCCAATCGGCCGATGACACCGTAGGTATAAAAGCGGTTCGGCGGATCTCCCGGTTTGCCGGCGCAATCGGGTGTGTGGCAATCGGTTTCGAAGGCGAGCGGGACAAATTGCATGCCGGGAGAATTCAGGTTTTCATCGATGCCTCGCCCCGTGTGTACACGATAAAAACCACCGACAACGAAGCGGTCGATCATATAAATCACCGGTTCTGCCGCGGCTTCGTCGACATTTTCGAACGTATAGACGCCTTCCTGAATCAAAATCTCGGTGAGCGGCTGACCTTCTTTGATTACCGACATTTTGTTGCGCGTTTTTCGATTCGGATTGCGTACATCGTCCACGCTTTTTACTGTCATGATGCCCATGCCGTAAGTACCCGCATCGGCTTTAGCGATGAGAAACGGTTTTTCCGAAATGCCGTATTCCTTGTATTTAGCTTCGATTCGCGGCAATAGGCTTTCTACTTGAGCGGCTAAACATTCCAGCCCTTGCTGTTCGGCAAAGTTCACTTCTCCGCATCGGGAAAAGTAAGGATTAATCAACCACGGATCGATGTCGACCAATTCGGCGAACTCCACGGCGACTTTGTCGTAATGGGCGAAGTGTGCCGATTTTCGCCGCTTTGCCCACCCTGAATAAAGCGGCGGCAAAATGGTTTGTTCGATGTCCTGGAGAATCGCAGGGATGCCGCTGGAGAGATCATTGTTGAGCAGTACGGCGCATGGATTGAAGCGTTCATTGCCGTCGTATGCGTCGAGAATGACCCGATTGTTTTCGCGCCGTATCGGTTCTAACGTGAGGGTTTCACCGTTTGGTAGTTCCAACAGCGTTGGCCGCTCAATCTCCGGTAATAGACTGCCGATGCGTACCGATAGGCCTGCGCGACGAAGAATGGTGGTAAGCCTTGCCACATTCTGCAAATAAAACGTGTTACGAGTATGGCTTTCCGGGATCAACAGAAAGCGTTGCGCATCCGGACAAATTTTTTCCACCGCAACCATCGCGGCTTGGACACACAGGGGAATGAAGTCGGGATTCAAATTATTGAAGCCGGCGGGAAATAGGTTGGTATCCACCGGCGCGATTTTGAAACCGCTATTGCGTAAATCCACCGAGGTATAAAAAGGCACTTCATATTCTTGCCACTGATTGCGGAACCAGCGCTCGATCGCCGGCATTGCATTGAGAATTTGTTGTTCCAAGTCGCGTAGCGGCCCGGATAGCGCAGTCGTCAGGTGGGGAACCATAGTGCGAGTTTCTCGAATGGTTAAGGTTTGATTCTAGCCGAGTCCAGAGGCAGTCTAAAGCAGAAGCATCCCTATCTGTTATCTATTAATTTGGCGAAACATCCCTCCGTAGAGTTTTCTGAACATTAATGTCACCGATATGGTTACAATATTAAAAATTAAATCGCTCAATGACCGGTTATTGAGCGATAATTTTCCAGCGGCTAAGCTATAAACTAGGTATTAATTCCTGGAAACATCTATTTATCAATGTCTCTGACTTTCCATTGCATCCAGTGTTCGTAACGAGTTCTTTGTGCCGATTCCTTTGGGGAGAGGCTTTAGAAATTTTTATTGTTGACGGAGGAAATGATGTTAATCGGCGTACCGAAGGAAATTAAAAATCACGAATACCGTGTTGGTCTGACCCCAGCTTCTGTGCGTGAACTGACTGCACGTGGTCATCGCGTAATAGTGCAGAAAAATGCCGGCACGGCAATTGGTTTGATGGATGATGCTTACCGCGCCGCTGGTGCGGAAATGATCGATAGCGCCGAGGCAATTTTTGCCAAGGCCGAAATGATCGTTAAGGTTAAAGAGCCGCAACCGGTCGAGTGCAAAATGCTGCGCTCCGGTCAAATCTTATATACCTATTTGCATTTGGCTCCCGATCCCGAGCAAACGCGTTTGCTGGTCGAGTCCGGCTGTATTGCAATCGCTTATGAAACGGTGACGGCGCCTAACGGCACCTTGCCGCTGCTTGCGCCTATGAGTGAAGTGGCCGGACGCATGTCGATTCAAGCGGCGGCTTCGTGCCTCGAAAAATCCAAGGGTGGTTCCGGCGTGTTGCTCGGTGGCGTACCTGGTGTTTCCTCCGGTAGCGTGGCCATTATCGGCGCAGGTGTTGTCGGTGCTAATGCCATACAAATGGCCGTTGGTATCGGCGCCGAAGTAACCGTATTGGATAAATCGGTGGATCGTTTGCGTCAACTGGATCTGGTCTACGGCAACCGGATTAGAACTGTCTATTCCAATGCGGCCAATATCGAGGAATATGTCACCCAAGCCGATGCAGTAATCGGCGCTGTTCTGATTCCTGGTGCTGCCGCACCGAAGCTGGTCACAAAAGCCATGTTGTCCAAGATGCGTCCTGGTTCAGTGTTGGTCGATGTTGCTATCGATCAAGGCGGTTGCTTTGAAACCAGTCATGCAACTACTCATGCAGAGCCAACATTCGTTGTTGATGGCATTGTGCATTATTGCGTTGCCAATATGCCGGGTGCGGTTGCTCGTACTTCTACCTTTGCATTGAACAACGCAACGCTGCCATTTGCAATCGCGTTGGCTGACAAAGGCTGGATGCAGGCATTGAGAGAAGACAAGCATCTTGCAAATGGGCTGAACGTATGTGATGGCAGAGTGACTTGCGATGCAGTGGCGCAAGCACTGAACTATTCGTACACGCCGGTGAGCAACTTGGTTGCCAACTAAGTGGTTCATTTAGTCGCTAGCAATAAAAAACCCCGGACAATACCGGGGTTTTTTATTGCGCCTTATGGCTAAGTGCCGACGCTATGCATTTATGATTGCTGCGCTAGCGCTTGACCTGCTTAGCGGATGCGATTTTTTGTGCGGCTTCATTTGGCAGGGCGCCGACTTGTTCGCCTAAGCCTGACAAACTCCATACATTTGTACGTCCCAATCTACGTAGACTGCGAGCAGCGAAGGCGCTGCGATTTCCAGAGCGGCAGAAAAATATCAACGGCTGCTCTTGATGAACCAACCACTCTCCTAGCTTTCCTGCCAAACGCGATAACGGCACATTGATCGTATTCGGTGGCAAGGTATCGCGAGTCAGAATATGTTCATGGGTTTCGCGCACATCTACTAAAAGGGCTGGTGGTTGACGGTTGAGCAACGAATTCAACGTGTCAGGTGTACAGAACACGCTGTTATCGGGCTTCGCGGCAACAGCTGATGCGCCGCACATTAACGTACAGCCCTGCTTATCGTCGATGCTGCCGTCGAATCGAGCTTTTGCCTCGCAAAACTTTTCCTGCGTCATATCGGCGGACGGATTGAGCGCTTGAGAAAGCAAAGGTTGGATGCGTGTTTCGGTGGCTAGCGTAGTGACAAACTCGTTTTGATAATCGTGTGCCGGGCAAATCAGCGTTTGACGACCGATGATGGACGGCAAGCGGCGAAGGCTGGCATGCATCGATGCGCTAGAGCTATTGCTGAAATTGGTTCGACCCAAGCTTCCCATCAAAATGGTATCGCCGGCAAAGACTTGTCGTACGGAGTCAGGTGCCAAGCGATTTCCCGAATCGATGGTGCCGAACAAGTAGGCAACGCTATCGGCTGTATGTCCCGGCAGGGCGGTTCGCGCCAACACGTTCTGCCCTAGTTTCAATGCCGGCACGCGTTCACCGTCGGCAAGCGTAACCGATGATAGCGTGGCGCTATCATCGGGCCAGCCCAAAGAATTCGTGGCTTTATGTACGACCAGCCGGTCGGCTAGCTTTCTCTGTAGCGCAGGACGAATGGATTCGTGATCGGCATGGCCATGTGTGTCTAGGATTGCCAATACTTGGTAATTTTGACACGAGATATATTTTTCCAGCCGCTCGGCTAGTTCTGCCACCGGGTCGATAACGATACACTGCCGGCTAGCATGATCGGCCAAAATGTAGGTGCAGGCGCCATCGCTGTTAAGCTGAATGAGGCCATCCTTTGATAGGGTCGGACTGTTTTCGTCGAGTACCGCGTGTTCGTCGATGATCAGGCAATTGCTGCGCAATGCGTCGCCGCATTGGTGGATTCGGGCACAAATGGCGGCACACTCGTCATCGGTCATCGCGGGGCCGAAGGAAGCACGCACCGCGGCCGTTAGTCGCCATTCGGGCAACCCCATCGCTTGCAACACAAAGCTTGGTGCTGCTTTTTTGGAACTGCATGCAGAACCAGAGCTAACGCGAATGCTGGCCGCATCGAACACATTCAGTAGTTCGTTGCTGGCAAACCCCGGAACGGAAAAATTGATGGTTGTCGGTACCGCAAGCTCGAAAGGTGTATTAAATACGAGGCCCGGAAACACTTCACGCAATGCGGAGGCGATTTTTTCGCGGTGTTCTTTTAATTTTTCGACCGGCTGAAACTGCCCATTTTCAAGTGCATCCAAGACTGCGGATAAGGCGGCAATGCCAACCATATTTTCTGTGCCGCAACGCCAACCGGCTTCTTGACCGCCGCCGGTTATTAGCGGCGTAAACGGCGCGCCATGGCGCACATACAACATGCCAATGCCTTTTGGGGCATAGAGTTTGTGGCCTGAAAAGGGGGCGTAGTCGATGCGCAGGTCGGTCATGCGGAAATTGAGTTTTCCTAGTGCCTGTACGCAATCCACTAGCCAAAGCGTTTCGGGAGAGACTTCTTTTAATAAGCTTTCAACCGAGGCCAAATCTGTGATGACCCCGGTCTCGTTATTGGCTGCCATAGTGCAAAGCAAGGCTGCGGAAGGAAGATGTTGCCGCAGAAATTGCAAATCATGACGGCCGTTTTGATCTACCGGAATTGGTGTTACTTCGAGATTTAATCCCAGCACTTGGTTCCAGTGCCGTAAGCTTGTCGGAATCGCCGAATGTTCGGTTGCGCCGTATAGCAGTGTTGTGCCCGTTGATTCGCCGCGAGTTTGACGATTGCGCACATCCACCAGCGCGGACAGCACCGCTGTCTGAATACCTTCGGTTGCGCCGCTGGTGAATAGAATTTTTCCGTCACCTACCCCAAGCACACGAGATGCTCGTTCGCGGGCGGTTTCCATCACTGCTTTGGCCTTTAGGCCGGTACTGTGCACACTGCTTGGATTGCCATACAAATCGGCCATTGCTGCCATCGCTGCGTCGCGAGCTGCGGGCAACACGGGAGTGGTGGCATTGGCATCAAGGTAAAGTTCCATAGGTAGTATCCCAAGTGGAGGTGTGTGTGGTAAGGAGTAGATTTTACTTATCTTAAGATACTATAGCGTAGTTAACATGCAAGTAAATAGGCGAAAATAACCGATTTTTTTAATGACCGGCGGTTTTTCAAAAAAAAATACTCACTTCTTTACACGTCGGCTCCAGTACGAAATGTAAGCGGTTTTTACGAGTAAATATCGAAACGATAAAGAACATGGCAGCGTATCAGGCCATGCTGTCGTAAAATGGCGATCTGCACCGGCCTCAAGCGGTCAGAGAAAATTTATTTAGCAAAAGGATTTAGACGCATGGCCGTCAACGTATTCGATCTATTCAAAATCGGCATTGGCCCTTCCAGCTCCCATACTGTTGGACCGATGCGGGCGGCATTGCAGTTTGTAAGCGGCCTCAAAGAGGCTGGACTGCTGCTTCGTACTATGGCAGTCAAGGCTGAGCTTTATGGGTCTTTGGGGGCTACCGGCAAGGGCCACGGCTCGGACAAGGCGGTGCTGCTCGGTTTGGAGGGCGAGGCCCCGGACTTAGTGAATACTGCAACAGTGGCGGATCGGCTTGCCGCAATTCGGAATTCAGGGCGTATTCGTTTATTGGCGGAGCACGACATCGCCTTTAATGAACGAGAACACTTAATTATGTATCGCCGAGAATCGTTGCCCTATCACCCTAACGGCATGCGCTTCACCGCTTACGATGCCGATGGAACCGAGATTCGCAGCAAGATTTACTATTCGGTCGGTGGTGGCTTCGTGGTCGATGAAACGGCCGCAGGCGCCGACCGTATCGTGCCGGACACAATGACGCTGCCTTATCCGTTCAAGAGCGGCACTGAGTTATTGCGCCTATGCCAAGAAAACAATCTGTCGATTAGCAGATTGATGATGGAAAACGAGAAAATGTGGCGCTCGGAAGCGGAGGTTCGCGCTGGGCTCCTGAAAATCTGGGATGTGATGCAGGCTTGCGTTAAGACCGGCTGCGAAACAGAAGGAGTTATGCCGGGTGGGCTGAAGGTAAAGCGCCGAGCCGCGGAGCTTTACCGCAAACTGAGGGATCGCCCCGAAGCAAGCCTACGCGACCCTTTGACCATCCTCGATTGGGTCAATCTATATGCTCTCGCCGTTAACGAGGAAAATGCTGCCGGGGGGCGCGTGGTTACGGCACCAACGAATGGCGCGGCAGGCATCGTTCCCGCTGTACTGCATTATTACGCCCGATTTGTGCCCGGCGCAAACGAAGACGGCGTAGTTTCCTTCCTGTTGACCGCCGCGGCAATCGGTATTCTCTATAAAGAAAACGCGTCGATTTCCGGCGCGGAAGTTGGTTGTCAGGGCGAAGTTGGCGTTGCCTGTTCAATGGCGGCTGCGGCCCTTGCCGAGGTAATGGGTGGTACCCCCGAGCAGGTGGAAAATGCCGCCGAAATCAGCATGGAGCACAATCTTGGCCTTACCTGCGATCCGGTTGGTGGTCTAGTACAAGTGCCTTGTATCGAGCGCAACGCAATGGGATCGATCAAAGCTATCAATGCAGCCCGTATGGCTTTGTATGGTGATGGTAAACATTTTGTATCGCTCGATAAGGTAATTAAGACCATGCGAGAGACCGGTGCCGATATGAAGACGAAATATAAGGAAACTGCTCGAGGCGGGCTCGCCGTCAATGTAATCGAGTGCTAAGGCGGCACTCAATATAACTATATATAAGCTGCGCAAAGGTAAGTCGGGTATCTGGTTTACCCGTTGCGGCATCGGTGGCGGTGAATTAAGCTAGCTGCCCTTTTCCAATCTATCTGCAGGAACAAATAACATGTCGAAGCAAATCGTCAGCACCAAGGGGGCGCCGGCCGCCATCGGTACTTATTCTCAAGCCGTTAAAATCGATAATCGCACCGTTTATCTTTCGGGACAAATTCCTCTTGATCCAACAACCATGCAACTGGTTGAAGGGATAGATGCTCAAATCGTTCAAGTGTTTGAAAACCTTAAGGCGGTAGCGGAAGCTGCCGGCGGTTCGTTGGCCGATATCGTCAAGATAAATATCTATTTGACCGATCTGGGCAATTTCGCCAAGGTCAATGAAACGATGGCAAAGTACTTTAGCGAGCCTTATCCCGCACGCGCAGCTGTTGGCGTTGCAGCTCTTCCCCGCGGTTCCTTGGTGGAAGCCGACGGAGTGATGGTCTTAGGTTCGTAATAATTGAATTTCATAGGGCATTAATGTTAAGCATTAATGCCCCAAGACGGTGGGCGTGCGTCATGCTTTGCTGTTTAGGCGATTTAATGGTCTGCCGAACGGCCGGGCACGTTAGAACGTGCACTCAAAGTTATGTATAATGGCGCGCGCTTCGGCTCGTGCTTTTAAGCCGTTCCTCGGCGTAACTCGATGCCTTTCACATTACAAATACAGCCGGTTTCAGGTCCGCTTGAAGTTATTTGCCTTGATTTTTTTGGCGGATGATACGAGTGCCGACAAGTGCCGTGGCAGGGATTATGACAGAATCAACAGATAACTGGGTTAGCGACGCTATCCATAAAATCGAAGCGGACTTTCAACGCTCTTCCGATACACACTTAATTAAACTGGACTTGCCTGCTAGCCCAAATGTCCAGTTTTATCTGAAGGATGAGTCAACCCATCCGACCGGAAGCCTGAAGCATCGCTTAGCGCGATCGCTGTTTTTATATGGTTTGATCAACGGTTGGATTAAAAAAGGCACGCCTATTATCGAGGCGTCTTCCGGCAGCACGGCAATTTCCGAAGCATATTTCGCGAGACTGCTAGGATTGCCATTCATCGCAGTCATTCCACAAAGCACCTCTCAAGAAAAGATCGATCAAATCGTATTTTACGGTGGTCGTTGCCATCTGGTTTCGTCGACCGACATCTACGGTGAAGCCCATCGGCTGGCCAAAAACTTGAACGGCCATTACATGGACCAGTTTACCTATGCCGAGAGAGCAACCGATTGGCGGGGCAACAACAATATCGCCGAGTCGATTTTCTCTCACATGGTGCACGAAGAACATCCTGTGCCGAAATGGATCGTGATGAGCGCCGGCACCGGCGGTACCTCGGCAACCATTGGCCGTTATCTGAAATATAAGCGCTATGACACGCAATTATGTGTGGCGGACCCTGAGAATTCGGTGTTTTTAGAGTATTACCAGCAGAGGGATACATCGCTTACCCTCGAAAAGAAATCGAACATTGAAGGTATCGGCAGGCCAAGAGTCGAGCCCTCTTTTATACCTTCAGTGATTCATCGAATGATGAGAGTGCCTGATGCGGCATCATTCGCCGCTATTCGTTTTTTACAACAGCTTCTTAATAGGAAGTGCGGCGGATCCACTGGCACTAATGTTTATGCCGCGTTCCAAATTATTTCGGAGTTGAACCGCAACGGTGCCGAATGCAGCGTGGTATCGATGATTTGCGATCCGGGCGATCGTTATCTCGATACGTACTATAACGATGATTGGCTGACGCAAAACGGCTTTGATATCGCGCCTTACCAAGAAAAACTGCAAAAGTTTTACGATACGGGGCTTTTGCCCGATTAACGATTTACCCATGTTGCGGGAACGTATTGTATTGCCGTTCTCGACACATGGTTTAGGGAGTTTTCCCTTTAGCGCCAAAGCGACTATTTTCTATTCGGAGAAACGCATGTCCATTCCAGCCAACCTCAAATATACGAAGTCCCACGAGTGGGTTCGTACCGAAGCCGACGGTACTGTAACTGTCGGTATTACCGCTCACGCCCAAGAATTGCTGGGTGATATGGTGTTCGTGGAAAATCCTGAAGTGGGTCGTCAATTAACGGCAAATGAAGAATGCGCCGTTGTTGAGTCGGTGAAAGCGGCTTCCGATATTTATGCGCCGATTTCGGGTACGGTCGTTGCAATTAACGAGTCGGTCGCTGCCACACCGGAAAAAATTAATGCTGATCCCTATGCCAATTGGATGTTCCGCATTAAGCCCGATAATTCCAATGACCTGAACGGATTGCTCAGCGCTGCCGACTATCAGGCCGTCGTTGATTCCGAAAGCCACTAAGCTAATCGCCTTCTTGGCATTCGAAATAGCTGCCGGCGTATGCGGTACGCGGGGAATCCTGCGGTTCCTTCCTACATACGCCGGTGGTATTGTGGTCAGCGAGCATTGCGAAATAGATATTGCTTTTGCTTGCTCCACGGTACTGTAAACCCCACCTAAAATTTCCCATTGCGCAGTTCAGTTGCGCGATGCGGCTTATGTATCGAATCCGCTCTAATCGTTTCGTTTCATTTTCAAAGGTTTTCCACAATTTTGGCGGGCACACTAGGGTTTATCGAACGACGATGCCCTGTGTATGTTGTGTTTTAGCGATTAAGAAACTACCGAGTAGCGGTGATTTGTCGGGTTATTTGTGAAAAACAAACCCAGAAAATAAAAAGACCGTCTTAGTGCGGTCTTCTAAAATTTCCCCTTCTTGCACAGGCGGGATTTTTTCCCCCTCGTTACACCCGGTGTAAGCAAAAGATACTATCGATACCGTTGCGGGTGCTGTGGACTTCATCACAGAGATGGCGCAATAGTTTGTCGTTACAATAGGTGAACGCATTGCGCAATCCGCTGACGATTGTCGTGACGAGATGCCGTACAAAGAATTACGCTGGTTTTCGACAAAAAACATTTCTCATTAACCGTGTGCTCTTATGACTACCGAAAAATCAAACCTGGTTAAATTGCGGCCTTTGGAAAGAGAAGACTTGCCGTTTGTTCACGAGCTGAACAACAACGATACCATCATGCGGTATTGGTTCGAGGAGCCTTATGAAGCGTATGTCGAACTAGTGCAACTTTATGATGAACACGTGCACGATCAGAAAGAGCGGCGATTCATCATTGAGGACAATGCCGCGAATATGGTTGGTTTGGTGGAGTTGATCGAAATCGACCATATTCATCGCCGAGCTGAATTCCAAATCATTATCGCTCCCGTCTGGCAAGGTCATGGGTTTGCTGAATCCGCTACGCGACTAGCGATCGCCTATGCATTTCGTGTGCTTAATCTGCACAAGTTATATCTGCTGGTCGATAAAGAAAACGAGAAAGCAATTCATGTTTATAAAAAATGTGGCTTTCAAGTAGAAGGGGCTTTGGGCGAAGAGTTCTTTATTAATGGCGAATATCGTGATGCGGTCCGCATGTGTATTTTCCAGGACCGTTATTTACGAGGGGGAACATGATTATGGCCTAGCGGTTAGCCACGCTGAAAATGAGGCTTGCCATTCCGAGCGAAGCGAAGAATCTGTTGTTTTGCGATAGCTACCTTTGTGCTTAACGCAGCAGCCACCAAGCAGATTTTTCATTGCACTCAGAATGACAATGAAAACGAGCCCTCTAACTAATTCAACGAGACTAACCAATAGGTGTCGTTACGAAACGTACGTTGCATTAGAGCCCATAAATTTATGGCTGCACGACTTTAAGATATTGATCCTTTACAAGAGATATTTCCTGCCGTGTTTGCCCGCACCAATTGACGGTTGCAGTGACATCCCCCTCATATTTGCCGAGCCCAAATAAAATACGATGATCACTTTGTGCCGCAAAGCCATTGGTAATTTGGACTTCCCGCGTTTGCTGAATGGTTTTATTCCCCATTGGGTAGCGTATCGTAACTCGACTTCCTGCCGCATCACGGTTGCAATTCTTTCCATTACCTTGCAACTGCAATCCTATCCAGTGATTTCCACTGCTCACTTCATTGCGGTAAATCGAGACCGCTCCATATTGATTAGTTACGATAGCGTCCAGTTTGCCCTTGTTTTCCAGGTCAACGAGTGCAATTCCGCGCGCCTCTCCGCGTTGTGTCCAACCCACTTTATCCGCAACTTCCACGAAATATTGACCGCGGTTCAAGAAAACACGTAACGGTTCGTCCGCGAATAAACATTCGCTACCCATATCCGGCCAATTTTGATGTTGAGCGAGCATAGACCGGTTGACAACCGTACCCATGAATTGTTGATGCATATATTCATGATGCCGGCGTAAAGATTCCTTTTCATCGGGACATTTGATTAGCCCCTTTTGGCTATATTTATTCGATATAAAGCCATTGGCTTGGACGATATCCAATTTGCCGTCTAAATCTAAATCTCCCATCGCGGCACCCCAACCCCATGCATCTTTATTGATGAGATTTAACTGCCAGGCTCGATCATTAATTTTATTCAAATCCGCTGTTGTATCTATGCCATCGTTTATCCATAACATGCTGCCTTCCCGAGAGATGGCTTTATGAAGATTGGAAACATAGATGTCTTGATTGCCGGTATTGAAAAGATCTCCAATCGATGCATTCATGCCGTGGTAGGTATCACGACCTAACTCGCCTATAAAAGAGCCGCGCATTGGAGCGAAAGTGCCGTTCTTTTGATTCAATAACAAGTGATCGGGGCCGACATCATTTGCTACGTAAAGATCGGTCCATCCATCGTTATTGAGATCACCGGTAGCGATTGAAAGAGTAAAGCGTTTTTCGCCGTTTAATCCCAGTATTTTTTGCTCATCCGCCTTTACGAAATGTCCGTCGATATTTCGATAAAGAGTCATTCCACCGCCATTGTTCGCATCGGAAAAACTGTTCGGCATGTTGTTTGGAATAACATCGTCTTCACTATTTGAGGCGGCAGGTAAATTGAATATGTTTTCCGGGATTGGGTGAGGGCCATTCCGGAACCAAGCATCGGTAAAATGCCCTATTACAAGATCAAGTTTCCCACTATGGGTAATGTCCAGCACATTGGCGCCGTAACTATTACCGCTTGCGTCGATTTGCATCTTGTCGGTTACATCGACAAAACGGAGCTTCCCTTCTTTGGTCAAGCGGTTCTCAAAGAAACGTGTTTTTCCCCAGCTTACGAGAACCACCAGATCCGGAGCGCCATCGTTATTCCAATCGAAAAAGAGAGCACCGGTCGGAAGGCCGTTTTTTGCAGGATCGGCAAAGAGTGCGGTTAATTCGGGAATCGCTAAACGTTCGAATTGATAATTGCCTTTGTTAAGATAAAGTGCGACTCGGTCCTCGCTATCTTTCAACGTATTTGTCAAAAAAATATCTTGCCGACCATCGCCATCGACATCGGCGGTCGCCACTGCATCTCCAAGGGGGAGGAGCCAACTGGCACTTTGCGCTAGGCGCGGGTCGACTTGTGAAAATATTTTTCCGGGCGTTTTCCCATAATGTATGCCGGAGGCTTCATTATCGATCTTGGTAAATTTGAATGCCGGCTTTACGTCATCGCCCGCTTCGATAAATTGATGATATGAAAGAAGCCCGGCCATCGCGATTCCGCCGATAATTCCTACACGCGGCAGCCAACCCTTCAATTTGCTCATCTCAGCGCGCGGATCTTTTCTCAACAATTGGAAGCGCAACCATAATAGGCGAGCGCTGCCATACATAAACGCGGCCAAGAACAAAGAAAATAAAACAAAGGTGAATTGCAGAAGCGCATCGATGAGTACGATGGAACCCGCCATCATGATTTGCCCCTTGCGTGTAGAAGGGGATGTGGCCGGATCGGGAATCATGAAGAATGTGAATAAATAAAATTCCGGCGATGTCAGCGTTCCCATAATAAGCGTTTGCGGAGCGAAGAAGCCTTTTAAGAGCCACGCCTTGACGCTGATTTCGAGTACATAAAAAACAATGAACGACCCAATTAAATAACCGCGATGAATTTTAAATACGTATAGCGATAGCGCGGCTGTCACGATAAAAACCACGATAGACAACGACCCTCCCCATTGTTGAGGAGGTGAGACGCTGATTAGTCCGCCAAATAGAAAAAGACTTGTGGCGAGGCCGAACAAACCTGGATTGAATAGGTGGCGCCCTTGATAGGTCACCAGATATTTGGAGGAGATCGCAAGAAAAATTGGAATAAGCGGCAGCCAATATCCGTGAGAAAAATTGGTCAAAATGCTTAAACCCAAACCCGTAATGATCGCGCTTAGCGGAAACAAAGGCGGTGCTTCAGGTCTAAATATTCGATGGAATATAACGTCGAGCAAGACTGCTTCACCAACCATCAATAATATTTGCAAGGGCGTACGATTAAATCCTAAAAACGTTACGCCTAAAGTTACGTAAACGGCCAGAATTAAAACGAATGGTATGCGGGGGTCTGATAAAGATGGGAAATGGAACCAACGATTGACTGGTGTTGGTCTCATAGGAAACATGGTAAGTGTCTTTGACACGGTGGTACCTTTTATTCTTAGACTCTCTAGATAAAACTACCGCGCAGGCCGAGTTTGCGATTTGTACACCGTCGCTCCTCGCATTAAACTCGGCCTGCTCGCTCCATTTGTCTACTGCTTCTTACAGTTTCATTAGATACGGCGTCATTTCGTCCGCAGTAATTTCCTCTAAGCGACGCTTACGAGTTTCGACTCCGAAAATAACAATCGCGAATACTGCCATTGCCATTGGGATAGCACCGATTAATGACACAGTGCTGATAGATGGAGGTGCAATGCTCAAAGCTACCAGCGTGATAATTAGAACGCCTCCCATTTTGCTCAGTCCAGCAGCAAGACCGGTTCCTCGAGAACGAACATGGGTCGGGTAAATCTCCGAACTATAAACAGAGAGAACTGCGACCACGGAGTTGATTCCCCAGATGGGAATTACCAACAACACATATAACAAAGCCCTGTTATGTAGGACTTGCTCTTGGAATGCGGCAAACCCGAATAGGGCCGCTGCCGTCAAACATGAGAGAACGATGATGGTTTTCTTACTGCTCCAGAATCCATACATCCATGCTACGAGAAATGTCATCGGCAGCCCGATCAAAGCCGCATTGCGCAGTATGGCATCGGCTTCGGTGAATCCCAGCTTGCGTAGATTAGTGGGAATCCATAGATTAAAGCCGAATAACACCAGACCGGACCCAATACTCAAACAGCAGATTGCTAGCGTCAGTCCCCAAAGCTCCCGATTGAATAAGTGTCTCCAACCAGCCTTTTCTTCTAATGGTGTTTCGAGTCTCGGTGGTGCTTCTTCTTCTGTAATCACTGCACCATAGCGTTCCATGATCGCTTGCGCTTCAGCGTCCCGACCCTGAGCAAGTAAGAAGCGCGGGGACTCGGGAATCCAACGGTTCAGCATGATGAACAATACACCGGTCGGCAAGCCGATTAGCCAGAGGATCCGCCAGCTATAAGTAGGCACTAATTCCGCGGCCAACCAACTTGTAAGAATATAGGCACCCGCAATGTCCGCACCGATCAAGATCATCAACCAGCTACGATGCCTGGCGGGAATGGTTTCGGCCAATAACGCGTAACAGATCGGGAGCATGCCGCCTACGCCGATGCCCATTAGAAAACACATGCCGAGATTCCAAAAGAAATCAGGCATTGCCCCGCAAATGGAAGTACCGATAAAGACGATACCGGCAAAGAGAATCGAGGCGCGTCGTCCGATTCGATCACCGATATCGCCCCACATGAATGATCCGAGAACTGTACCGGTGATACCGGAAAGGGCTACATACACAACGGGGATTGTGCCGGTCGGATTCAATGGAGACTTGAGTCCATATTCCACCGCCATACCCGGCATAACGAAAGCCAATGCGGTAGGTTTCATGATATCGATCGTTACCGCGACAGCCATTGCAAACAACAACGTGATATGTGCTGCGCCGATTTTTGCGTCGTCGAGCGCTTTTACGCGGATTTTCGATGCGCTTGATGTGCTTGCCGGCGTTGATCGTTTATCGGGATATAAGCCATAAAAGCTAGCAATGAGACCAATGATGATCGCAAACATCCCTAGTGTCATCGGTATATCCATAGGCATACCCACAAGTCGATATCCGGTACTTTGACCCATCATATACATCGGAATATGTGCGATAACACCGAGCGTAACGGCGATCACGCCAAACCAAAACGCTCCTCGATGGTGAAACATTACTCCGCCTAATGTTGGAACTTTATTTTTTTGATGCATGCGATGTCTCCTCATACGTTGTAAAAGGCAGAACGAGAATGTGCTGTTATTAGTCGATGGGGGCTTGCTTGTAAGTGGAGGGTGTCTCTCCTATTTTTTGGGGACACAATTATGCCATTTCTATATAAATGCACCAGCCAAAGGAATAAACGGAGTCTGATGTTCACCAGAACGGTAGACGGCAGAATGCTCGCATGCGTCTAACTTGTTTTTGTCATCCAATGAGCCGCTCGTTCGGCCAACATAATGCAGCTCAGATTGATAGGCGCACTAGGGATTTGCGGCATTATCGATGCATCGACAATGCTGAGTCCGTCAACAGAATGTACACGGCACTGTGGATCGACGACCGCCATGGTGTCTTCTGCCGGTCCCATTTTGGCAGTTCCGGCGGGATGCCAAATGGTGCTTAGAAAACGCTGAATTGTGCTTTTCAATAAACGATCATTGTTGATGATGGCTTCGTTCCATAAAAATATGGATTTGATTCGTGATGTGAATTGTTCGGACTGTGCGATCTTCCAGGCTAACCGCATACCTTGCATTAAGCGGTCGATGTCGTTAGGTACTGAGCAAAGGTTCAAGTCTATGATGGGTTTGCTGCTTGGCATTGCATCATGTAAATAAACGCGTCCTTTCGATGCCGGATCGGTTAGCACGACCGATAACGCATGGGCTCGCTCGGTGCGCAATAGATTGTTCAACTGCGGAATGCTTACTGTAGGAAAATGGCTCAGGAAAGTCACATTAAGATCGGGAACTGTTGCTGATTCGCTGAGAGCGCGAGCCATTACGTGATGATGTGGCCCCGCTTCGTTACCGGTTATCGATGTTGGCGTCATCCACAGCACTATCGTTGCGTGGTCCATCAAGTTTTCGCCGACACCAGGTAGGTGAGCGATCGATGGAATACCAAGCGCGCGGCAGTGATCGCTGTTCCCGATTCCTGACCGTAGCAAGATCGCTGTGCTATTGATAGCGCCGGCACTGAGAGTAATGCGATTGCCAAGCAAGCGTTCGCGACGGTTGTTGATCATCACTTCTACACCGATGGCTCGGGTACCGTCGAATAGAACGCGTTCCACATAAGCGTTTCCCTCGATGCGAAGATTTTTTCTAACGCGAGCCGGACAAAGATAAGCCAATGCGGTGGAAACGCGAGTGCCGTCGGCAGCGATATTTGCGGGCACTCGTCCAACACCGGCTGCGGATGAGCCATTCAAGTCCGATATCTCGGCCATGCCGAGCTCGCGGCAGGTGTTCCAAAAAATAGTCTCGAAATCGTTAAAACGATTATGCGAAGGGCGGTTTATTAAAATTGGCCCATCATCACCATGTAGATCACCGGTAAAGTCGTTATCGGTTTCCAGCTTACGGAAGAAGGGCAATACGCTGGCCCAACTCCATTCGCTACATCCTAGCGTTGCCCATCGATCGAAATCTTCTTGTAGGCCGCGTAATGCAATGGCGCCGTTAATTGACGATGAGCCGCCGGTGATCTTGCCTAAACCGTAGGGAAATTGCTGTGCGTTAGAACTTGTGTTGGATGATGTTGCTGGTAGCGCATCCGCAGATTGTGTCAAACCTTGCGGTATCCCATTTCGATAAATATTCGCGGTGAAGTCCCACGTATAGCCGGACATGACAACGCTATCGGCTCGCTTAATAACGTCGGGCACATCGTCGATGTGAGCATAGTCTATGCCGGCTTCGAGCAATAATACGCGCCGGCTGGAGTCTTCGGATAGACGACTGGCTAATACAGCACCTGAAGATCCCGCGCCTACAATGATGTCGTCCCACATATGTTGATTATTCATGACGCGCTTTATGAATTTACTAATCCTGCGTCGGTAATCCAGCGGTCGATCTCTCGCATTAATTCCATGGGTTGGGTCATAAGATAGAAGTGATCGCCACTGAACCAATGCACCGTAGTTGGTCCGGTGGTAACGTTTGCCCATGCTTCCACAGCGGAATGAACAATATGCGCATCATCGCTACCCGCGCATGCCACAAGAGGGCAGCTCAATGGAGTGGTCCACGTACAGCTATACGTTTCGAGAATTTCGTAATCCGCTTTGAGCATGCGCATTAAGGTTTGCATCAACTCGCGGTCGTTGAGCACTGCTTCAGGCGTACCGCCCATACCCCGTAAGTACTCAATGAAAACATCGTCATCCACGGCATGCCATTTTTTTATTGTATTACCAACGATGTTGGGAGCGCCGCGTCCCGATGCAATCAGCAAACTAGGTTCTTTTTGTATGTCCCTTCGAAGGGCTTGCGCTATTTCATATGCAAGTAAGGTTCCCATGCTGTGGCCGAAGAGAACTAATGGTTGATCGGTCAGCTCGATAATGCTGGGCAGTATCATGTTTACCACTTGCTCTACACGTCGCAAGCAGTCCTCATTGAAGCGATCCTCGCGGCAAGGCAGCTGAATCGCAAACAACTCCATGTAGTCCGGCAAGTGAGGCGCTAGACGACGGTAGACTGATGCGCCCGCACCGCTCCAAGGAAAGCAAATCATTCGCATGGACGACGTCGGCTGTCCTCCCAAACGTCGCAGCGAGTTTTTCTGCTTGTATTGCGAATGAGGTAAAGTGGTCGTGATAGGTTTAGTTGAATGATAGACACTCTACTACTGGCGTGTTGCAAATTCGCTAGCAATTTTTTCGGCAATCATTAAACAAGTGAGGTGCGATGGCGCACTGGGAATGGCCGGCATAATGGATGCATCGGCTATCCATAGGTTGTCGGTTCCGAATACTTGTCCGTTACTATTCACGACGGCTCCATCATCCGGCAATCGTCCCATTCGCGCAGAACCACAGAGATGTGCGCTCGGACGCACGAATGTCGCAACTGCTTTTTCTAATGCAATATCGGATTTGATGATGCCGTCCGTCCATGCAAGGATTTGGCTGAAGAGGTGGCGTAGCTCTGGCCGATGCAATAGTTGCCACGCAAGCCTAACACCCTCCTTCATTGGTGCAATATCGCTATGCTCCCCAAAGCAATTGATTGATACCAGCGGATAAACATGGGGATCGGCAGACTGCAGACGAACTCGACCGCGTGAAATCGATTTCATGAAAGATGCTGTTACGCCGGCGATTGCCGGGGTCGCAACGGTTGATTGCAGGCGCGATAGTATTTCACCGAAATCGATTCCGGCTACAAGGCATATATGCATATCGTTTTCGTGAGCGGAATAACCGGATGAATAACGCAGCAAGGTTTGCCGCATCGGTTCGCCTGCTTTACAAACGCCAGCTTCAGGTATGCCCCAAATACCTATTACGGGATGATCCATTAAATTGGCGCCAACCCCTTTTAGCGGCAAGTGCACTGGAATGTTTATCGGTTCCAGCATCGCCGGATCGCCAATCCCGGAGCGCATTAGCAGTGCCGGTGTACCGATCGCGCCGGCGCAGATCACCACTTTATCGGCTAAGAATGTTCGCACCTCATTGTCCACTTCGGCTTCGACGCCGGCGCAAGTCGATGATCCATTCCATAACAAGCGTCGAACTAAGGTCTGCGTCACTACGGTTAAATTACGGCGCGCGGGCTGAAGATAAGTGGATGCAGTGGACATGCGCACACCATCGACAACATTTTTTGGAATAACGCCGACACCTGTCGTGGTGTGATCGTTATGGTCCGCCGTTTCCGCGAAACCATGGGCAACGCAAGACGCCATCAAGCCTGTCTGCAGCCGCGTCAATTCCTCTTTATTTTCTCGTCTTATCGGCATAGGCCCGCCCCGTCCATGCAAATGACTAGGCCCTAGCGGGTCATCTTCTAACTTGCAAAACAGCGGCAAGACATTGCGCCATGTCCATGACTCATCGCATTCTGCTGCCCACGCATCGTAATCCGGCGGTGCGCCGCGCAGCGCTTGTGTTGCGTTAACTGCCGATGAACCGCCGACAATGCGGCCTGCTTCGTAATTGAAAATGCTAGCCAGTTTTCCTTGTACCGCTTGTGGCCCTTGCGTGCTGTTAGAAATAATCGACTTGTTGCCGAGATCGTCGCCTTTGATAAATGTTGGATATTTCCAATTTAGCCCAGGCATCACCGCTACTTGATTAGCGCTTCGTATTGCTTGCGCCATTGCGGGTGATGGTGGTTCGCTTGGCCCAGCCTCTAACAACAGCACTCGACGACTGCCGTTTTCACTTAAGCGACTAGCGACGACCGCGCCGGATGAACCCGCCCCTATTACCAATACATCGAAGCGCTCCATCATATTGCCGCCCCTTGAGTGATTGATGTTTATGCCTTTAAAGCCTGTCATGCCACCTTATCCAGAAGTCGTTTTATTGAACGCTCTACTGGAAAAGGGGCATGGACACGTATTGCGCGCCCGTCGCTTATCGTTCCGTTGACGGTAGTAAATATTGCTTGCTTACATCAAATACTTTGCGCCAGTACTTCGCTGGTGTGAGGTCGTTTAGTTTTGCTTCTTGCTCATAACGTTCGAAGTAAGTGGTGCCGACTGGATGGCGGGTAAACATATTTTCCAGCACTGAACCAGTCGCACGAGAGCTGAACAACAACTTCGGCAAAGCTATCTCATCTTTGGGCAGCGTTTCCGTTGCGGCTAGGCATTGCCGCTTCCAATCATTAAGCGGGACATAAGGCACCATTTCGCGATGTTTATTGCTCATCAATAATTCGATCACCTGTTGAATACTGAATGGTGTGCGATTTTCGATGTGCACAACGAGTTGATCGTCACCCGATGCCAGCGAGTCTTCAATCAGCAAGCGGCTGAATATATCGACCGGCACGCCGTATAGACTGGATTCGCTCCAGATGGGAATCGAATTGACCAAACGAGCGATCTGCAGCACGCGGTTGTAAGTATCGTTTGCTTTGCCGATGCCGGTGCGTGAAGAAGGCAGCGCATGGGAAGTGCGGTAGATCTTGATGGGTACCCCGCGCTTGTTCGCCGCTTGTAATACTTGTTCTGCTACCCACTTGGATTGCGCATAGGCGCTTACCAATCCGCTTGGATCGTTGTGCGGTTGTTCCATGGGGAAAACGGCTAATCGTCTGTTGATACGGCGCCGGCAAACGACCATTGGCGACGCCAGCACGATTGGTTTTATGTGATGTTGTACCGCCAGTTCGACACATGCGGTCAACGGCGTGACATTTTTTGCGCGATGGGTCGTATAGTCGCTGAGCAAATTGACCGACGCGGCAAAGTGGTAAATCGCATCGACTGTTTCACCCATGGACTTCCATTGATCTGCGCTTAAACCAAAATTAGGCACAGTTAAATCGCCGCATATGGGCAATACACGGCTCTCCCAAATATTTTCATCTATCGGCAGGCCATATTGTTGCCACTGCGTTTTAAGCCGTTGTGTCGCTGCGTCGGTGTCGGCTGCGCGTACCAAACATATGATGCGTGCATTGGTTGCCGTTAACAGTTCGCGCAATACATGGGAACCGACCCAGCCTGTTGCACCAGTAAGTAAAATCGTTTCCGGTTTGGTTTTGCGCGTGCTCGTCGGCGGGACTTGAAGCTTGGCGAATATTGCTTCGGCGGTACGAATATCCGTATGCAGCACATCGGTTTTCGCCAATAGTCGGCTACTTGGCGAATCGGTGAATTTCGCGAAATCGACTTGCGCGATGGCGATACGGCGTTGATACAAAGCCGCCAAGGACTCGATGGTGAGGTTCTCGAATAATTCGTGAATTTCCAACTCGAAGGGCAACGCCGCATTCAATTCCCGTACGAGTTGCGTCGCCAATATCGAGTCGCCTCCCAATTCAAAGAAGTTATCGGTCACGCCTATATCGAGTCCGACGATAACCCGCGACCATACATTAAATATGGCCTGCTCTACCGGATTGCGCGGCAAGACTCTATCGTTTGTCGTAGTAACGCCATGAACGGCGGGCAATGCTTGGTGGTCAACCTTGCCGTTCGACGATACGGGAATTTCGTCGATCAATAAGAAATGACGCGGCACCATGTAATCCGGCAATTGTTCGGCGAGATACTGTTTCAGTTGTTGTGAATCAGTGCTGTTGCCGGCGCCGTTCGATTGCGTTGCCGGTTGTATATACGCGACCAATTGTCTGCTGCCGGTTGCTTCCGTGGCCAGCACAATGGCATGTTTGACACTTGCGTGCTGGCTCAATAGCCATTCGATTTCACCCAGCTCTACGCGATGACCGCGAATTTTCACTTGCCCGTCTTCGCGACCTAAGATAATGATGTTGCCGTCAGGCGCATAACAGCCTAGGTCTCCTGTGTCATATAGCCTTTCACCTGTCTTGGGGTGAGTGATGAAGCGTGACGCCGTCTTTTCCTGGTCGCGCCAATAGCCGATTGCCAAGCCGCTTCCGCCGATGTAGATACGGCCTTTTACATAATCAGGGCAAGGGCGAAGTGCATGGTCGTATACCCATACGGTTTGATTGGGCAGCGGACGGCCATAGGGAATACTGGTCCACGCCGGGGTAAGCGCGTTAGCAAGATAATAAATAGACCAGATCGACGCTTCGGTCGCGCCGCCTAAACTGACGACATTTGCCTGCTTGTAGTGGCTTGATATCACACCGGGTAAATCGAGTGGAACGAAATCGCCACTCAACAACACGGTTCGCAACGGTGCCGTTCCCGTTTCGCCCAACTGAAAGCTATCCATCAATATGCGCATGAGCTGCGGCGCGGTATTCCACAATGTAACTTGATAGCGATTCATCAGCTCTCGCCAATGCTTCGGATCTTGCCGCTTGGCATAATCAGGCAACACTAAAGCGCCGCCGGCGCCCAAAACACCGAAAATGTCATAGGCCGACAAGTCGAAGCTCAATGACGATAACGCAATGACGCGATCATTCGAATCGATTTGAAACATTCGATTGATCGCATGAACCGTATTGGCAGCGCCCCGGTGGTTAATCATGACGCCCTTCGGCATGCCGGAGGGCGTCATGATTAACCACCGGGGCGCTGCCAATACGGTTCATGC